>Ga0193726_1000240_pt1 | contig 72015 bp, 72 predicted proteins | sample H2c1metaG_FD_144928 | JGI IMG/M metagenome (GOLD analysis project Ga0193726, IMG submission 144928) | Soil microbial communities from a riparian zone of the East river system, Colorado, United States - H2c1 | ecosystem: Environmental > Terrestrial > Soil > Riparian zone | place: USA: East River... | reverse complement strand
CGCAGCTGTGATGGGAGTTTGTGCGCCATATTGAACTGCCGCCCTTGCCGAACCGGTCAGCTCGATCGCCTCAAAGGTGACCGTGCCCAACTCGACTGCCCCGAACAGCAACGCGATCAGCAGCGGCATCGCAAGGGAGAGTTCCACAAGTGACTGCCCGGCTTCGCTGTTTTGCAGGTGTTTTCGCAATCGTCGAGCTTTACTAAGACTAATTCTCATATCTGTCTGTCTCCATCTCACTCGACTAGCGCTACGGATTTAAGGGGTGTCGTGGTCTGATTTGTCGCACTATAACTATTCACGGTAAAAGTGGCAGTCTGGTCGTTGAGGGTCGCGACAATCAAATCGCTATTGATTGTCAACCCACCACTCTTATCACCGCCGCTATCGTGCAGATACAGGTTTGCACCCGGCGTATCAATAATGCCCGTGAACGTCCCACCGCTGGCTCCCTTATCAAACTCCATGGTGGAAGTATTGGAAAGTGGCGCCATCAAAACGATCCCCATATAAGAGTTGGAACTGCTGGTTGGGGCAACGATGTTCATGGTCGTACCGGTGTTTTCGTTCAGTCCGCCACTATTCAGATCAAGGGTTACTCCGCTACCTCCGGTGTTGATCGTGCCATCGAGCGTGACGTTTCCGGTAAAAACGAGTGTGCCGGAGAGTGTTGCGTTGCTGATAGTGACGTTTCCGCTGTAACACACCGGGTTAGTGCCGGCGTTGACGGTTCCGGTAAGTTTCCCGCCCGATGGCGCGCTGCAGGTCAATGAAGATACATTTGGTGGAGTGACGCCCTGCAGAGGATTAGTCACCGGTACGATCCCGGTAACCGGGGTGGGTGTGCTGTCTCCGCTTGCCCCGCCGACTCCTCCTGCGACGCCAACCCATCCGGCCGTCAGAGAGCCGCCGGATCCTGTGAAGTTCAGAGCCGTGCTGCAAGGCGAGTCAACGACGACGCCACACCTATTCGCGGTAACAGTAAAAGATCCCTGCAGACTCATCGCCGGGCATGCAGTAGTGCTAAGTACAAAGATGCATCCCTGACTCACAGATGGCGATCCAGCTACTGCCCTGGTCGTGATATTCACGGTCTTGAAATTGTTTCCGCCGATCAGACTGCCGAATGACCCCATGAAGACTGTCGGGTTCGGCTGGGAGACTATAACTTCTACGTAGCCTGCAGAGGTGTGGACCCCATCCGCGGGAGGAGTCGAAGCGGTAACTGTGGTTCCCCCATTCCCATCCGACACCCCGTCTTGCGCCGCCGCCGCTTTGGCTGCCGACGAGACCCACTGTTCAATGGTGTCTCCTGGGGCTGCGGAATCGTAACTGTAATTGAGATACGCTTGCGCTCCGGCAGTGGCCGCTGCATCTGCTGCAGTCTGCAGCTTTCGTCGCGCGTTGAACAAAAGACCGACATCCAAAGCCAGCGCCATGAAACCCAAAAGCAGCACTCCCATCAGAGCCGCCAGCACGAGTGTTTGTCCACTTTCTTCACTGATTCGCTTCACGGTGTCTTTCTTGACACGAAACGCAATTGGTCGGTGTGTTGAGGTTTCTGAAATGGATCTTAGTTCGGATGCTAACCCGGAAGTTTCCTGTGTTGAAGTCCTCAACGGTTACCAGAGATTACGAAAGTTGCAGGCCTTTCGAATGGACTTCCAAGACCCGCACGGAAGCAGGACCCCCATTTTCCGACCATCGTCTTTCTGGAACACACACGTATCCTGACGACGGCCACGGAGCAGGTGCCCAGCTGTAGGCGATTCTGTGGCGGTGAGAGCACACATAAGCCACAAAGTTCACCTAAGCTCAATATGAAGCGTGTAAATTATTCAATCAATATCAGTTACAAACTACACAATTCAATAGGTTTCTGTAAGCTCCGGAATCCGGTTCGGGACTAGGTTCCCTACTGAAATCCTCTTGGTAAGCCTTCTGTTTTCAATCCGCTCATCGCGTCAAACCATCAAGGAGAGGTCTTCATGCTCCCAGTCAAAGAACGCGAAGGAAAGCGGGAGCATGAGCGCGCTGAGGAGATCGAGTGAAAAAGTCGTGCCGACGGCAATATCGAGCTTGCTTCCCGCCGGCGGCCGAAGCAGTTCCAGCAGATGCTGTCGTTCGTCCGGTCTAAGCATCGGCCGCCTCCAGACCATGGAAAATATCGCCGAGCAGCCGTTGCGTTATGAACCATCTGAACTCCAGCTGCGATGTGACGGAATCGCCGGTCCACAATTCCTGCGCGCCGGGATTGTCCAGGCGCGCCAGATTCTTTTTCAGCTTGTGCTCGCGGTCGCGAATCAGCAGACGCGCGGCAGGACTGTCGCACAACCTTTCTGCATTTCCTACCAAGGCCATATCCCACCATCTATTGATGAATTCGTGGGTGGGTGCCGTGATTCTCGGATTGACGGATCGGACGATTTCCCAGAAACGTTTTCTGTCCCACTGCGCCAGAACGCGGGCGCGTGCGGAGATGGATTTTGCCCACTCTCCGAAGCTCCGGCCATATTTCGCGACGCCCTCTTTTCTACGGGCCTGCTCAGCCAGCATCAGGTTGTATAGCAAAGGCGCTCCGTGCATGACTTCGGAGAAATTCTGCGCGTGATCGAGCATTTCACTCAGGCGCGGCGGCAGCTTGGCGCAGTGCGGATGATGCCACGCGAACCGAACATCGTCGTAGCGTTGCCGCTGCGTGACAAGCTCGGCCAGCAATATGAGCCGGAGCAGCCCGGGCTCAGGCGGATGCGTTCAGCGAGATATTCGGCTTCGTCTTTCGTCAGGCTCAAGGAACATTCCTTGGGGAAGTCCTCCGGCGGCGCGACGAGCCCGGCATGCCAGTTCGGCGCAATGAGATCGTCATGCTCAACGTCGCACTCCGATCTCCGCCCGCCGTGCTGCGCAAGTTGAACATAATATCGGTCTAGGCTACGGTGGTATTGAACCTGCGCTCCGTTGAAGGAACGAATTCCCCATACATTCAGCCCCTGCCAGTAAACGCTGCTGGGAAGACGTTTCAGTGCTGTTTTCGCCACCTTGCCAATATTGCCGTCGTTGTCATCGGAGCGCTCTATGGGCTCAACAAGGTTCAGCTCCGCCTGCCGCGCGCTCGCCGCCATTTTTTGCTGATCCGACGCGCGACCGCTCCAGTCTCTGATATGTCCAAGGGACGAGAAGAAAATATCGCACGCGGGTCATGATCGTGCTTGTCCCCGGAAACAGCATGTCCGCAAATGCATCGCGTACGGACCCGATCCCGAGCTCATCGCGTGTGTCGTGTTCTCCAAAGAGATCGACGACATCGAGCATTTTCCGGCGCTCGCGCTCCGAATAATCCAACCAGACAAACGCCAGACATTATGTACTCCCGTGCTGCCTTCGGCATCGGACATCAATCATACAGGTTGATATGTTAAAATAGATAATTACAGCATGTTGATATAGTTAGACATATCACTTGGAATTCCACGTGATATGTAATAGTATATGAAAATGAGTACGTATACGCCAAAGCATATCAAACCCTTGCGGCTCAAAGGTCTGCCCACCGATCTGCGTCAACAGATAAAGGATGCGCGGGCAAAGCGGGGCTGGGGGCAGCGGGAACTCGCCGCGCAGGTCGGCCTGCAGCAGCCGCATATCTCCGCGATCGAATCCGGGGAAGTCGTGCCGCGTTTCGACACCATGCTCGACCTCGTCCGCGTTCTCAACCTGGACCTGCTGCTTGTTCCGCGCGCGCTTGTGCCCGCCGTGCAGTCTCTGATCCGCGCGCAGCAGGAGCCGGAAGGGTACGAAGAGCGGTCCCTGTATGCTAGCGAGGACGAGGAAGTCGGGGGAGAAGGAAAAGAGTCCCGATGACATTCGATCCCAAAACCCTGAATGCGCTCGCCGTGAAACTGCATGGCCACCAGATCGGTGTCATCAACAGGCTGGGAGGCGACCGCCACCTGTTCTCCTTCGAGCAGAGCTATATCGACGATCCGGAAAGGCCCACCCTCAGCCTTTCGTATAAAGGACGGTCGGGCGGGCTTGTCGTGCCGACGCGCGCCGTCGCGATGCGCCTGCCCACTTTCTTTTCGAACCTGCTGCCGGAAGGGCATCTGCGCGACTACCTGGCCGCGCGCGCGGGCGTCAAGCCACAGCGCGAATTCTTTCTTCTCGCCGTGCTCGGCGCCGACCTGCCCGGCGCGCTCGTGGTCGAACCGATGGAAGGAAACGAAGCCGCCCATGAAGGCGAGGTTCAGAAGGAGGAACAACGCGCTGGCGAAACCGCCCTGAGATTCTCGCTCGCGGGCGTCCAGCTCAAATTCTCGGCCGTGATGGAAGCAACAGGGGGCCTCACCATCCCGGCCGGCGGCATGGGCGGCTCGTGGATCGTCAAGCTGCCCTCGGCACGCTTTGCCGCCGTACCCGAGAACGAATACGCCATGCTCGCCCTCGCCCGCGCCGTCGGCATCGAGGTTCCGGCGAACCGCCTTATCGACATCGGCACCATAAGCGGCCTGCCGCAGGACGCCGGCGCGATGAAGGGCCAGGCTCTTGCGGTGCAGCGCTTCGACCGGCGCCCCGGGCGCGAATCCGTGCACATGGAGGATTTCGCGCAAGTGTTTGGACTCTTTCCCGACGACAAATACCGCGAGCGCAGCTACGCGAATATTGCGGCCGTGTTGTGGGCCGAAACCGGGGAAGCCGGCACATATGACTTTTTGCGGCGCCTCGTGTTTTCCGTGTTGATCGGCAATGCCGACATGCACCTCAAGAACTGGTCGCTGCTCTATCCCGATCGCCGCACACCCGTTCTCTCGCCCGCCTATGATTTTGTCGCCACGCTTCCTTACATACCGAACGATACCCTCGCGCTGAGTTTCGGCGGCAGCCGCAGTCTCAGTGAAATCACGACCGATCAGGTGCGCCGCTTCGCGGATACCGCGCGCCTGCCCTCGAGCCCCTTGTGGCCGATGGTGACGGACATGACGGACCGCACAGTCAGCGCGTGGGAAAACCTCGATGAAAAAAACCTGATGCCGGAAGACATGCGCAAGGCGATCGGTGAGCAGATTATGAAGGTCGCCAAGAGCGTCAGTCAGGCTGTCAATAAATAGCCGCAATCGTGCATCCGGCACGATAAGGAAGGCAGGCGACAGATGGGTGATAATCTTCGAAATCTCTTCGACGGTTTCGGCCGTGAAGTGTGCCGACAAAAATCCGCCGACATCCACTTCCAGAACCTCGCCGGCGCGCGGCGACGCCGGAGAGAAGCAGGATGTCGTGTTTCGCGAAGCCTACACGTCGATGCAGGAAGCTAAACCAGTCGTATCATTTTGCATCATGCTCTCGCCATCGGATTCTTACGGATCAAATTCCTCAAACGAGGCCTCCGATGGCTGGAGCGAAAATGGATTCCCGGTCGAACCGTACGAGAAACCCTTTCAAATTTACTCGGATAGAACGGATCAGATTGCGACCGCGAACTAGGTGATCAGGCAGACGCCCGGGCAGAGGTCGCAGGGGCAGAGGTCGCGGGTCTGAAAACAAGAAGAATATTCGACTTTCCTTGCAAGGGTAGTCTTTGGATGCCAAAGCAAGATCTGTTCATCCGGTATGGGGCAGGTCCTGTTACCGCTCACCGTTTGAAGTAATTTGCTTCCATCTTTGCTTCAGGCCGAATTATCTTCTTACCGCCGATCAGGACCTTACTAGTTTTTCAGCCATGCGGGTTGCAAGGGCGAAGATTCGGAACATTGCTCCCAACCCCGATCGCGATCGACGCCAGAAGGGCAAGAGAGATTCAAGGCGTGTTTGCAAACGCTCTCATTGAGTTGCGAATTCTGAACAAAGCCCTGATTCAGCTCGAATAAGTTACGTAAAGACGATTGTCACTCTTCTATTGACACTCTGTACGAAAGGAGTTCTATTTATATAGAAGCTTGATAGGAGTTGTCGAATGAGCCAGGATAGAACAAAACTTCTGCAAGGCACCTTGGATCTGCTAATCCTGAAGGCGCTGGGCGCCGGCGAGCTTCACGGATTGGGCATTTCGCGGCGTATCGAGCAGATTACAAAAGGGACATTCCTCGTAAAGCCTGGCTCGCTATTTCCTGCTCTCCACCGCATGGAAGAGGCTGGTTGGCTTAGTTCGTTCTGGGGCGAATCGGAGAGCAATCGCCGAGCCAAGTTCTATCGCCTTACCAGGAGCGGAACCAAACAGATTGAAGCCGAAACCGAGCAATGGGGGAAGGTCGCGCTGGCAATGACGAATGCTTTGAAAGCGACTTAGGTGAGGACGATGAGACTCTGGTTTCGCTTCATAAGCGCGCTGCGCAATATCGTTCGAAGGCCTTACGTTGAGGAGCAGTTGGACGAAGAGCTGCGTTCGTATATCGAAATGGTGACCGAGGAGAGGATCGCTGCAGGCATGTCTGCGGCTGAAGCCCGCAGCTCTGCAATGGAAGAGTTCGGCGGTGTCGAGCAGGTGAAGCAAACGGTGCGGGACAACCGCGCCGGAACAGGGACAGAGCTTCTCTGGCAGGATGCTTGCTACGGTTTTCGCCAATTGCGCCGCAATCGGGGATTCACGTTGACCGCCGTGATCACCATGGGGCTCGGAATTGGAGCTACAACTGCAATTTTCTCTGCCGTGTATTCACTCTTATTGAGGTCGCTTCCGTATCACGACGCAGACCAGATCGTGAGTGTCTCAGATACGAATTCAGCGCCGCTTATTGATCCGGACTTTGTTGCAGCCCGCACTGCAACTCGATCTTTCCAGCAACTTGCGGGATTCCACACCTATAGCGAGGACACTCTGACCGGCATCGGAGACCCGATGCGGGTTACGCGGGCTGCGGTTACAGCGGACTTTCTTCCGGTTCTAGGCGTGGTTCCGGCGCTGGGGCGCAACTTCTACCCCGATGAGGACTGGAGCGGCAGTCCGAATGTTTTGTTGCTAAGCGATCATTTATGGAGGAACAAGTTCGGCGCCGATCCAAAGATTGTCGGCAAGGCGATCAAGCTGGACGGGACCGACTTCACAGTCATCGGCGTTGCACCGCGTCATTTCAGCTTTCCCAGCCCTTATCTTGAGCCGGACATCTACGGATCTGCTGTTTTGGAGCGAACCACAACCCTTTCTTCCGAAACGCAGATCTGGGGAATTCAGCCCATTGCGCGGCTTCGTCCGGGAGTAACCGCCGCGCAGGCCCAGGCGGAGATGCAGGCCTTCATCCAGGCGCGTGCGAAAGGCTATCCGCCGGAAATCGATTCCTGGGTGAAGAGCCGCAGAATTACAGTCGAGCCACTGCAGCGCCACCTCACCGGCGACGACAGGAAACCTCTATACATCTTGTTGGCCTGTGTAGCGGCTGTATTGTTGATCTCCTGCGCAAATGTCACCAACCTGCAACTTGCGCGAGCAGTGTCGAGAAAGCATGAGACTGCTGTCCGCGGGGCGCTGGGAGCTTCGCGCGCGCGGCTCATCCGCCAATTCCTCGTCGAAAGCCTGGTTCTCTCCTCCATCGCCTCGATATTAGGTCTGGCGATAGCATTTGTCGTCACTTTTCTCGTCCGGCACGCCGGGTCGCTCGATGACTCTCAGATTCCGTCACGGGTTACGCACGTGTTGCGCCTGCCGTTCGGCAAGTTGAGCGCGACAATCCAGATTGATGGATGGGTGCTAGCGTTCATCGTGGGACTCGCCGCGGCCACTACCTTGATCTCGGGGCTGGTTCCGGCCATCAGCGGATCGCGAACGGATATGAGAACTGCCCTAGCATCGGCCGGTGCCCGCATGAGTTCGGGCCGCGAGCAGCGATTCTTTCGCCACAGTCTGCTCGTCATCGAAATCGGCGTGGCCCTGGTTCTGCTGGCCTGTGCGGGTCTGCTGGTGCGTAGCTTTATGCATGTCATGAGCTACGACTCGGGCTTCGATGCGAATAACACGCTCACCGGTACGACTTCTCTTTACGCTGGAGTCATAACTCTCAAAGGTCCCAGTACTGCCTGGTCCAAAGAACGATACCTGAATTTCACCGATCGACTCCTTTTGCGTCTCAAGGCGCTGCCTGGTGTGAAATATGCCGCACTCGGTAGCGCGTTGCCGCTCGATTCAGGCGGCCAGGCTGCGATCTTGTATGAAGGAGTATCCAACCGGCCAAGAGGGCAGTTCCCGATCTCGTTCGTAACAGACATCACTCCGGAATATTTCCCTGCCGTTGGGACACCGATCCTCGCTGGCCGAGCTTTCAACTCCGCAGACAATGAGACTTCGCCGCTTGTCGCCATCGTCAATTCAGCCTTCGCGAAACGCTTCTTTGCAGGAGAGGCGCTGGGGAAGCGCTTCAAAACGAATGACGGGTTACACGGCGACCTGTTCGATACATTGACCATCGTTGGTGTCGTCGAAGACGTGCGGCATGACAGCCTCGAGCGAGATCCCGAGCCCGAAGTTTTTCGACCCCTACCCCAGGGACATTCAAGATTCAGGCTGAGGCTAGTACTGCGCACATCGGGAAACCCCACACTTTTGGCAAACGCCGTGCGCCATGCTATGACTGCGGTAGATCCACGGCAACCAGTATTTGACATCGAGACAATGGATCAACGGGTTTCCGATCTCGTGGCGCAGCGGCGGCTAATCATGCTGCTGATCGTATGCTTTGCGATGCTTGCAGTCATCCTCTCCGCCGTTGGCGTCTATGGAGTCTTCACCTACTCGGTGACGCAGCGTGCGCACGAGATGGGCATACGTGTTGCTCTTGGCTCTTCGCGTGTGGGTATACTTCGTCTGGTTGTCACTCAGGCAGCCCGGCTGATTGTGCTGGGTGGGATTCTCGGACTAGGGTCGGCTCTCGCCGCGAGCAAGCTCCTGGCCAGCCTGCTGGTAGGTGTCACGCCCCACGATCCGATCTCCTTCTCTCTCGCGTGGGTATTGATGACAACTGTCGCACTGCTGGCGAGCGCCATTCCGGCGTCACAGGCTGCTCGCACGAACCTGATTGCGGTGCTTCACTCGGATTAGAGTTCGGGTTGATTCCTCGCCAGTAGGTAACGCCATACACTCGCTGAGCCGTTCGGGCTGGAGTCGATTTTAAAGAAAATCGACGGTGTGCCAGTGACACTCCCGGTCCAATCTGAAATGCTTGCGTTACCCAATGATCAGAAGGAGATCAGGATGTCAGAGGCGGAGAACAAGATGCTTATCAGTCGCATGCTTGCGGGTGAGGTCGATTGGCTTGAACAGCGGGCCAGCGAGCGACGATGCGGCGTTCTCCAAATCAAATCCCGATAGGACCGCATAAAGTTGCCCACATCGAGTGGGTTGCTCCACGACCGCCAAACCAGCAAGTGTTCCAGTTGAACATGTCAAGCTATCGATGCAACGTGGCAAACAATCCAAAAGTCGCGTTCCTGGCAGGAGATCGAGAAATCTCTAACTATTTTGATTGAACTTCGATCGGCGCTCCAAGATCCACCGGCTGTATTGATTTGCTGGTTATTTCTACTGTACGCCCGCGCTTGAGGTAAGCAGCGATTACAGACGGTTCAGACCAATTGAGGTTCCAACCATCGTCGATTGCGAGGACGGTATAAGTCCCCGGCACAATCCCTGGAAGGCTGAAAGTTCCATCCATGTCGCTTTGATCGCGACGGAATAGATCCTGGTGCAGGTCCGGATCCTTGGGAACGAGCACCACCATCGCACCCGCGACACCTTTTCCTGCGCGATTCACCACGCCTTGTATTCGCGCGTCGCCTGGGACCAGAGCAAGGGAGATGGAAGGTAGGGAACCGGGAGGAATCGTGACTTTGTGCCCCCTTATGCGAGTTCCTTCGACAGTCAGGTGATCGATCGTATAGGCCTTTCCGAAATTCCACGCCTGCACGTCGTAGACACCGGCTGGAATCTGCCGGAGCTCGGTCTGGCCTTTTTCGTCTACCTGTTGCACGGCGATCACCACTCCGCGTGTGGAACGCAGTCCCAAGAAACCTCGATGGTGCAAGGGTTCTTCTCCGTCAATACTGACCGCCATCTTGACATCGCTCAGGGCCTGGGCGCTGGATAGATCGAGTTCCTGTCCCTCGCTGTTGAGTTCGACGCCGCTTATCTGGGCCGTGAATCCTTTGCCGTTTATGCGGACGTTATAATTGCCCGCTGGAACTCCGGTCATTTCCATGACTCCTGGCGAAATCATGGATGCGCCCGTTGTCGGGACATTCGTCATGCTACCGTCGAAGCTGGATTGCTGAAGTTGCGGGAAGGGAACGCCGCCCTGTCCTTTGGTGGGTACACGAAAACGCAAGGTCAGCGCGTGCGCGGGGCTCAAGTGAATGTCTGCTTGCTGGCGTTCTCCACCACCAATTGGTATCGGTGTCGCGTCCTCGGCCGCGGTTGCATCTCCGTAGTAAGTCAGCGGATACGATACATCTAGAGAAGGGTCGACCGAAGTCGGGGGGAGGCCGGGTACATCGGCTTGCTGGTGGGGATGTACGGCATACCAGGGGGTGGCCGTAGCCGAGAGGAAGTAAGTGCCCGGCATGAGAGAAGTCACTTCGTAATCACCCAGGTCGTTCGTTTGTTCGCCGCGGAATCGCCGCACCTGCCCGATGCCCGAGCTGTGGTCTTCAAAGTAGACGGTGACCGTGGCGTTGCGAACAGGCTCACCGGCCTCGTCCAGAATCTTGCCTGCAATAATTCCAGTCGGGGCCAGTCGCAGGAGGAGATGTTCGGTGTCAAGACCAGCACCAGCGACAATGGCTGTCGAAAACTGCCCGTGCGCGTCGTATGCCGCGTTGACATAGCCCTTGCGTTCCCCAACCAGCGAGTACTTCCCGCCGACTGACTCTTCAAATGAGAATTTTCCGTCTTCCCTAGTGATCATCGTTTTGATGTTCTTGCGATTCTTGACCTCTATCAGAGCGACGACCGCATGATCGAGGGGATGCCCATCCGACTTGCTGACGATGGTTCCAGCAATGCGATTCTCGCCGAATGCCGGCGGCTGAGAGATTGGAGTAGTCTGACACGCGAGCCGGGGCTCCGGAATGAAACACAATGCGGCGAGAACCAGGAACGAGTTCGTAAAAGATGAGCAACGTGGCATGATCCTTACTCATTGCTGGAGATGATCGGCAACTCCAGTTTCTCTTTCTGGCCGGCGGTTAGGCGGACCATCCTTCCCCTGGACTCGTAGCTTCGTATGGTCTCGGCATCGCGATAAGGCAGGTTCATTTGCTGCTTCTCGAAAGCCAGGATCAGATATTTGCCAGGAGCTACATTTCCGATGGCGAAGTGACCTGCAGGGTCGGCTCCGATCTGCTGAAAGTTGCCTGGCTCCCCGGGCACAGGAACCAGGTAAATGTATGCCGGCGGCTGCCATGACCCGCGATAGCTCTGCCTAGTCGCAGTCTTCAATTCTGCGCTGGTGTTGGTCAAGGTGCCATCAATCTCCGCAAAGTCATCACGCATGGAGATGTCCACAGCCGTATCGGTCCCCGGCAATACAACCAGAGGTTCCTGTAACAGGTCTACACCCGCTGCAGTGGCCGAGGTCACGTATCCCAGCGAAGCATACAGGCGCAGGCGGTAGCGGCCGGGTGGCACATTTGCAATGACCAACGAAGAGTCATCCTTCCCTTGAGGAGGACGAAGGGCTCGCTGCCCGCGGAACCCCAGGCCATCAATGGGTTCGACACTGGCCTGCAGATAGCGCCGCGGCCCACTGAGTTCAAAGGTACCTCGCTGGTCGCTCCATGTAGACGTCCCGTACGAGTTTTTTGAGGCAAAATTCTCGGTAACATTCAGCCGGATCGAACTGCGTGGGACAAGCACCATCGTGGAACCCTTGGCAGGTGCTCCAGATACTGTGAGGTTCACAGTTCCGCTTGCGGCGTTGGGCTCAGGCGACTCCATCGATACCAGGTACGCGCCGGCGGGAAGAAGACCTTCGATCCTTTGTCTCTCACTGTTGTAACCGAGCGAATAGCCGGGGCTGTCATGACCTTGGATGGAGACCGTGATCATGCCGTGCGCAACGTCGCCTGCTATGGGAATGTTTATTGGATAATACGGTTGGCGCGCAGGGGAAAGTTCCGCTTCAAAGGTCTGCCCAGCTTTCAACACGATCGGCGCCGCAGCGGTGAAGTCCGGCGCGCTGGGAAAATAAACGGGTGGATATCCATAGAGCTGACCTCCGCGCAGCATCGTGGTGGGATCGTTGTCCATCAACTCGTGAGTTACGAGTTTGTACTCTCCCTGGGTAAGTTCTGCAAATCGGAATTCACCGTTCGAGTCTGCGTGCACCGTGCGGCCCGGCATCCAACGGAACACTCCGTCCTGCACTTGCCGCGAAAAGATCGCGACAGTGATGCCGGTTGCGGCGTCGGAGGATGGCAGCGACACCCGTCCTTTGATGACGGCCTCCGGGGTTAGAGCGATCGTGGGTTCTTTGCCGGCGGTGATTTCAACTCCCTGTTGCTCGCTGGGATCAGCCACGAACCCCGGCTTCCGAGCCATGACACAACAGAAAGTGAAATCCTGCCCGTGTTGTGCTTGACTGCCGGGGAAAGAGCCGGGAGCGGCAGCAGCAAGCTTGGGAATGGGGTACTCGAAATGGCCCTCGCCATCGGTGAATCGTGCGAAGCGGTTGTCAGGGCTGTAAACGAGTGCCCGACCAATCGGTTCGCGCGTAATGCGGTTGATCACGGTGCCACGAATTGTGACCGGGGGTTCCCCGTCCTGAGCAAATGTGGTCGACGCAACGACCTGGCTCAACATCAGGAGGAAAGCCAGCGCAGTCCCGTAACCATTCGATCGGGACACCGCGGTGTGCGTAAGTCTTAATTCGAGTGAATTTCCAATAACGGCATTCCTGATGATCCAGGCTGGCCGGTCGTGTGTTTCCGAGCAGTGTAGGGGGCGAACTTCCTTCATCCAGTTCGATTTGACTTCCAATCCCCTCTGCCGTCAACCAATATCCGCTTCAGGTATGCGAAAGCGAATTCGCCCTTCGTACCGATTCCAGACGCATCACCGAAACTTCTCTTCTATTGCGGTTTGGGAAGAGTGGCCCACCATCCGACTCGAACTCGGCAAACCTCGCCAGCCGTAACCTCGCCGCCTGTCCGAGCGTCTAACTAAGCAGTGCGACTTCACCCGCATCGAATTTTTCGTGAAGACATCGCAACTCCTATGTCGGATACGTACAGCCGTCATCGTTGAAAAGGGTTAAGATGCCATCACTTTTCGCGCAGCGCACCGATCTGGAGTGCCAAAACTCAATGAGAACAGCATTATCCATTCGAGTAATGGTCGTGGAGGATTTCGATTCCTTCCGTCGCTCGCCTCCTCAAAACTGGAACCCGGGCCCAAATTGCAGGTCGTTTGCGAAGTTTTCGACGGACTGGAAGCAGTTCGAAAGGCTGAGGAGCTTAGGCCGGACCTGATCCTGCTCGACATCGGGCCGCCAACACCGAATTGCATCGAGGCCGCACGGCGAAGTTCTCGTAGTTGCGCCGGAATCGAAGATCATCATTCTTTCACATCGGAGGATCTAAATGCCAAAGTGTCGCAGCGCCTTGTTCGCGCTTGCGCTCATGGTGACAGCCGGCGCCTTCCTCGTCTCAAAAACGTACGCACAAGAGGCTGCGTCGTCCGAAGAATTGCACGTTGGGATTATCGTCACCCGGACTTCTGAGACAGCGCAGGCTGTACTGAAGGAACTGAATGCCGGTAAGGATTTCTGCGTGCTGGCCAAGGAAAAATCCATTGATCCGACTGCGGACGATGGCGGGTATATCGGTTCAAAGGTTCCCGCGGAAATGCCGTCGGCGCTGCGTGACGCGTTGAATGAGATGCATGGCGAAAAGTTCTCCCGAATCGTGCCTGTGTCAGCCGGCTTTGCCATACTCACGATCTTTCCGGCGGCTCCCAAAACACAGGACCTGGATGCGGAACAGATGGACCGCCTGGCCAGGTCCGGTGTCGTGCGCCAGAGCATCAGCGTTGCGGGGCTGATCGAGTCGGATGCGGCATTCAGGCAATACCCAAAGCCGGACGGGTGGGAACGGGATCTTCACCAACCATGCGCCATTCGTAACGAATCGCACGCAGTGGCTGTTGCAAGGCTAGAACAGCACTTGGCCCAAGCGGAGGTTCAAACCGAGAACAAGCCTCCTCCCAAGGACGTGATGCAAGCCCACCAGGCGCTGGCCCAGTTGCATGCATATACTGGCGACCTGGAAGCATCGATCAGCGAGTGGACGAAGGCGAAGCAGATTGCGCAGTCGAATTTTCCCAATGCGGTTCCTTTCCTTGATGAAGCACTAGGTGCTACGTACCAGCAACTTGCTGGGATCGAGAACGGAGCGTATCGAAATTCGAGCGATATCGATATCTTTCCACCTGCCAATCCGAAGGAGCACTACGAGAAGCAAGAGAACTCACGGATTGCCATCAAATATTTTCAGGACATTCTGGACCAATCTCCGCAAGATTTGCAGGTCAGGTGGCTGCTGAACCTGGCTTATGAAACGGTTGGGGAGTACCCAGCGGGAGTTCCTTCGAAATTCGTCATAGCTCCGAGCCTGTTTGCATCGAAGGAAGATATTGGGCGGTTCATGGATGTTGCGCCCGCAGCGGGCTTGAATGTGTTTGGCGATGCGGGAGGCGTCCTGGTAGACGACTTCGAGAACAATGGGCTACTTGATGTGATTACCTCGAGCGAAGCCTTTTGCGATCCACTTCACTACTTCCACAATAACGGCGATGGCACGTTTACCGATCGAACCGCTCAGGCGGGACTTTCAGATCAACTCGGCGGTCTGAATCTTGTCCAGGGCGATTACAACAACGATGGGTGCATGGATATCCTGGTGCTGCGCGGCGGGTGGGAGTTTGGCATGCGCATGTCGCTGATGCGCAATAACTGCGATGGGACTTTTACCGATGTAACCCATGCCAGCGGGCTCGACAAAACCGTGTTCCCGACGCAAACCGCTGCGTGGGCGGATATTGACAACGACGGCTACCTTGACTTGTTTGTCGGCAGTGAAAACTCGCCAAGTCACCTGTTTCACAACAAGGGCGATGGAACGTTTGAAGATATTTCTCACGCGGCCGGTGTGGATCAGACTGCGTTTACCAAGGGAGTAGCTGCGGGCGACTTCGACCATGACGGATATGTCGACTTCTATGTCTCAAATTTTGGGGGCGCTAACTTCCTCTATCACAACAGTCATGACCTGACATTCGTCGACGTCGCCAAGCAGGCGGGGGTGCAGGCCCCTTACACGAGCTTTGCAACCTGGTTCTTCGACTACGATAATGACGGCTGGCCGGACATCTTCGTGACCTCGTACGCGAACTATACGGTCGATCAGGTGATGCGCAGTTATCTTGGACTTCCAATTGCCGCTGAAACGCTGAAACTCTACAGGAACCTGCATGACGGGACATTCCAGGATGTCACCGATGAGGTCGGTTTGAACAAGGAATACATGCCGATGGGCGCGGGCTTTGGCGACGTCGATAACGATGGGTATCTGGATATCTACATGGGCATGGGGAATCCTTCGTTCGCCTCGCTTATGCCTCACGTTCTGTTGCGGAACAACGTGGGTAAGGAGTTCGTGGACATCACAGCTTCCTCGGGGACGGGAGAACTGCACAAAGGGCACGGGGTTTCCTTTGCCGACCTGGAGCGTAGCGGGAACGAGGATATTGTTGCGGAGGTCGGCGGAGCCGTTCCTTCCGATAAGCACGCATTGCGAGTGTTCCGTAATCCCGGCAATGATAACGACTGGATCAATGTGCGCCTGAGGGGTGTCAAGAGCAATCGCGCCGCGGCGGGCGCGGAGATCACGGTAACCGTCGAGAACGATGGAGGCAATCAGCATTCGATATATCGCACCGTGGGAAACACCAGTTCCTTCGGAAACAACCCTTTTGAGCAACACATTGGCCTTGGTCACGGAGCCAGGATTGTCAGCCTCGATGTGTGGTGGCCAGCGACAAATACTCGACAGCAGTTTTCAGGTATGGGGAAGAACGAGTTTATTGCAGTCAAGGAATTCGATTCCAGCTATACAAAACTCAATCGCCACGCCGTTCGGCTGGGCGGAACCAAAGCGGTTGAGGTGGCGCAGTGATGCATCGAGTTGGACTAAGGACTGCGCGCGCAATTGTGTTCGCTCTGGCCGTCCTAGCTGGGCAGGCAAGCGTGTGGGCCGCTCAGGGGCACCCCGCGCGAGGTATCGTGACGGCTTTGGGGAAGGACCACCGATCACTGGTTGTGTCCTGTGATGCAATCCCCAGCTATATGGACGCAATGGAGATGTCGTTCACGGTACGCGACCCCATGATGCTCGCTGCAATCAAGACCGGCATGACAGTACGATTCACAATGATTGAAGAGAATCATGTGCTATATGCAGATCGCATTCAAGCGGGGACAGCGACAGACTTTAGACCGGAGCAGATGCAAGCAGGTGGACTGACCGCGCTCGATTCTGCTCTGGGTCCGGCCAGTCCAAGCAAAATTGTGCAGCCGGGGCATCCGGTGCCGGATTTTGTGCTGACCGATCAGGCGGGGAAGGCGATTCACCTTTCCGACCTTCGCGGCAAGGTGGTGGTTCTGACGTTCGGATATTCGCGTTGCCCATTTCCGGATTATTGCTATCGACTTTCAAACAATCTTAGCGCTGTGGAGAAGCGCTTCAAGGCGCGGGCAGGGCGCGATCTGGTGTTGATCACGATAGCCATTGACCCGGAACACGATCAAAGAGCGGTATTGAGCGAATACGCGGCAGTCTTCCATGCCGACCCAGCGGATTGGCACTTTCTTACGGGATCGCTACCGGTGGTAAAGCAGGTGGCCGGCATGTTGGGGATGAACTTCTGGCGCAATGAAGGATTCCTGACGCATTCGCTGCACACGGCAGTCCTCGATCGAAATGGAAACCTGGTTGCCAACATCGAAGGAAACCATTTCACTGCTCAGCAGTTAGGCGACTTGGTGCAGAATGCGATGAATCTGCCACAGTAAGGCTCTCAAGGGCTTGGCAATGATCCGGGGAATTGGCGGCCATACGTGCATAACCAATTCGTTATCTACGTGTAGGCCAACCCAGAAGGTGTGGTCCGCCGCCGTTTTGCAAGGGAGAAATGAGGAAGACAGAATTGGCCTGCGCGAATGTATTCGGCCTTTATTGGAGTAGCGATCTTCTGGCCTGAATGGAATGCGTTGCGCCCTCGTCCTTTTTAGTAACGCTGCCTTAAGGCATTTTCCGAGTGCAGGTTTTCGAGAGCGCCGGGATCGACCGTTTTTGCCATCTCATAGTTCGCCAGCAAACCTGGCAGGAATCTCAAACTCAGATCAGTCGTCGTTGGGCTGCAGATGTGGGAATCGCGTCAGCGACTTCCAAGCCTGGCGCTTGTGCCAGGCGTCATGGTGTGCCGTGCATGTTCGACAGGTTGAGGGTGTAAGTCCCTTATCCAACCTGATGGAGGTGAAGGATTAGCGAAGCGCAAGGGCGTCGTCGCGAGGCGGGGTCTGAAGGAAGCGTGGAGCAAAGGCGTGTGCCGATGGACAAGAATCGGATACGAGGCCAGCACTCGCGGGCGAGTTGGCTATGAGCAGCAAAGCCCATTTCCATCAAGGCGAGTGTCGGTAAATCCGACGGTGGTGCGCTGAAGGCGGTCGAACTTACCACGGGAGGTCTGTTGCATGTCGTGGGAACACGACTGGAGAAGAAGCGATTTTTCTTGAAACGTGCAACAGAAGTCAGCATAAGGCATAGTAGTCCAGACGATCGGACGAAGGCCTGAACGATAGGAGAGGCAAGTACGTGGCACGACTCAAAGGTGCAAAGCGGCAGAATAACCAGCTAAAGCTGGCCTTCGGGGAAGGGACGACGAGTGAAGCTCGAAGTCAGTCCTCTGAAGGGACCGAAGCATCGCTGGGGGAGTGCAGTGCAGAAAGCCTGGTACCAGATGAGCAGTGGATGGAGAGAATTTGCCAGCGAGAAAACCTCTGGCAGGCGCTCAAGCGTGTGAAAGGAAACGGAGGCAGCCCGGGCATCGATGGAATGATGGTCGATGAGCTGCCGGGCTACCTGAAGCAGCACTGGTTGGAAATCCGGGAACAACTATTGAGTGGAACTTATCAACCGCAACCGGTACGTCGGGTGGAAATCCCGAAGCCGGACGGAGGAGTGCGAAAACTTGGCGTTCCTACGGTGCTGGATCGAATGATCCAGCAGGCGGTGATGCAGGTTCTGCAAGGCAGTTGGGATAACACCTTCTCTGAATCGAGCTATGGGTTTCGTCCCGGACGCTCGGCGCATCAGGCAGTGGCGCGTGCCCAGCAACATATTGCTGCTGGGTACCGCTGGGTGGTCGACCTCGATCTGGAAAAGTTCTTTGACCGAGTTAACCACGACCGACTGATGGGGCAGATCGCAAGGCGCGTGCACGATAAGCGTCTCCTGCGACTGATTCGGAGCTGGCTCAAGGCGGGTGTGTTGGAGAACGGACTCGTAGGACCGACGGATGAAGGTACGCCGCAAGGTGGACCTCTTTCGCCTCTGCTATCGAATCTTGTTCTCGATCAACTCGACCGTGAGCTGGAGCGAAGAGGGCATCGGTTCGCTCGGTATTCCCTGTATGCTAGTCATCGGGCTCACGAATCCTTCAGGAGGCGGAGGCGTGTAGGGTCGTATTTTAGAAATATTAAGGAAAGAAAAATATATAGGAGAGAGCGATGCCTTACGAAACCGAATTAAACGTTTCTTGCGCTAAAGGAAGGAGACCTTCCAAGACAAGTTGAAGCTGGCATCATTTAGATATACTTTAGCTCATGACTATGGAGAGTATTCTCGCTTCGATTGATTCTGAGATTGCCCAACTCAAACAAGCCCGTGCTCTGTTATCCGGTGATGGAGCAAGGAAGATAGCCACTCCAATTGTCCGCAAACGCCGCAAGATGAGTGCCGAAGGTAGAAAGAGAATTGCGGATGCTCAGCGTAAGCGTTGGGCAAAACAGAAGGCCACCAAGTAAATGTGTGGGCGCTACGGCAGACGCGGAGACAAGCAGCGCATCGCTGAATGGATGCAGACCCACAACACCGATGTCTTCGATGAACTCGATGAAACGAATCTCGCTCCGTCGTTCAACGTAGCGCCCCAAAGCTTCCAGCCAGTAGTGCTGCTCAACGGTGAGACGGGCAAACGCGAACTCACCGTGATGCGCTGGGGGCTCGTGCCGTTCTGGTCGGAGGACGGGAAGGCGTCATTCAGCACAATAAACGCAAAATCGGAAACGGTCGCAACGAGCCCTGCATTCCGCGAGGCATGGAAAACCCGCCGTTGTCTCGTTCCAGCCGACTGGTTCTACGAGTGGCAGAAGCTGGACGAGAAGACAAAGCAACCTTACGCCATTGCGATGAAGGGCGACGGCATGTTCGCGTTCGGTGGCTTATGGGAAAAGTGGAAAGACAAGACGACGGGACAAGTGCTGCGAACATACACCGTTCTGACGACTGACCCCAACGAACTGATGGAACCGATTCACAACGGGATGCCATTGATTATCCCGCCGAAGGAATACGAGCGTTGGATCGCTCCGACTGACCCGGCACACTTGCCTGTTGACTTGTTGAGACCTTACCTAGCAGAGGAGATGAAGGTGTGGATGGTCGGGAAAGCAGTGGGGAATACCCGAAACAACGATGCGAGTTTGGTTGAGCCCCTAAAGGAAAATGAGGCCATCCCCACGACGCTGCCACTATTCGAATGACGCGAAGCACTGATAGCGAAATTCCGTTTGCTCCTCAGATTTTCTCGAAATGAAGACTGGTTGCGGCTCGGCAACAGTCAGGCGTAAACTCTCAACAACTAGGGGGGCTGAGAATGCGGTCTCCGACCAAACGCGGTTCTAGAGTCGCTTTAGTAACAGCAGCAGTTCTGACATTCGCATTTCCGGCTTCTTCGGGGGGAAGAAGCGGTCAGGAAAAATGGGTGCCATCGCCTCCCGTAAAGGTGCAATCGACGTGTACCTTCGAAGATGGAAGCACCATGACATTTGGTGCGGGTAAGCCCGCCAGCGACGAAAGCTGGCACACCGGGGACTATGACGCGACTACTTTGCGCGTCAGTGAGCAAATGCTGATTCCTCCAATGGACAACCCCCTTCGGATTCCCGCTGGCAGCTACACACTCTTCGTGGAGGACAAGGGGCAACGTCCTTGGACACTAATCATCAGCAAGAAAACCGGCGAGTGGGGAATGCCCTATCCCGGCAAAGAGTACGACTTGGGGCGCACGGGTATGGGTTTTGACACGAATCAGCCGGTTGAGAAGTTCGTCATCGGTTGCACGCAAAATCCTATCTTCGTGCGACTTCAATTGGGTAAATTTTCGGGACGGTTAAAAATCCTTGCCGTGAGGCCCAGCGGTGAATTCCTTGTGCGCTAAGGAATGGTGTCAATTAGCACAACCCTTCTCTCGGTCGTCAAAGAGTGGCATATAGGGTAAGGCTGACACCAACCACCTACGCCATATCAAGTTTGTCGGCCTGAGGACTGACAAGAGCCCTCGTCGTTCGAGAATAGACAAGTCCATGACCGGTACCAACTCCCTCATCTTATTAGCCACCCTGCCCATGACAGTGGCTGGCACTTCTTGATATTCTGAAGTCGTTATGCGAATATTCCATAACAGGTTGCAACACGACAAAACTACGGATGAAAGCTTCCGATGGAAGACATTTGTAGATGGGGTACAGTTCGAACTTTACATCTTCCAAGAACCAGTGCCGCATCCTGTTCCCACAATAATCGAAGTCTTGGTCTTCGATGACAAATCCCTATTCACTGCTTTGCTCACGAAGGTCGGACACAAATCCGTGCAAGAACTTTCCAATCAAGACAAAGCAGACCTTAATAAAATTGGCCTCGAAGAGGCTCACCTTAACGTCGCCGGAGAGGATGCCATAATAGGCGCGGCATTCAAGGGCAGTGTTCATACCAAGACTGTGCGATACAACGCTCCACGTCGTTTCAAAGAATTGAATTTGGCGACCCGTATGTTCCGCAATCAATATTGAGGGAACCCTACCAGGCAGAAAGCGCCATGCTGCCCCTGTCTGCAGCAACCACAGAATGCTCTCCAAACACGCCCGGTTCTCAGCCCACGGACGCCCCCGATTGTCCTTTCTGCGCCGTGGCTCCGGGAACAACGGACCGATCAACTCCCACTGCTCGTCGCTCAAAAGCTTCTGCCGCTTCTTCATGACAGAAGCTCAACAGTTCCCCTGTCTCAAACGTAAGTCACTGACTTGAGGCCGAACCTATTTATGAAACACGCTCTAGTAAAAATCAAGAGGGGAGTTTATGTCGGAGTCCCGCACGGCATCGCTTTTTATGTCTCCTCGCGTTTCTAAACTTATCCAGTCTCTTCGCGAAACGTTGCAGAAGATTGAAGAGGACTTTCCATCGCAAGCGGACGAGTCCGTCGTTGCAACGCTTAAGCGTCTCCTGCTGTTGCGCATCGCGGAACTTGAATCAGACGGTAATGACTAGTCATCAATTGGAGCGCGTTTGACGTAGCTGTGACGCTGCTGCCGCGGCAATTACGACGACAGTCGTTTCTTTTTATCGAGACTTATTTAGTGAGGGCAAGGAAATGGCGACAGTGACCCCGATGTCAGTTGGATACGAATTCGATGGTTTGAGCGCAGTCGGGAAGCGGCTGGTGAACAAATTCCAGCGACAACATCCGCTTCTATGTAAGCCCAGTCTTCAACCCGCATATAGATATGTACGTGTAGGGTTACCGGCGCAGAATCTTCTCTTGCAAAAGCTTATTGCCGATGTCGTTGCCCTAGACCCTGAAGCGAAACCAGAACTCCCAATGTTCAAAGCGCGACCGCGAGATTGACTATTGCCAACTTTACATACCAGTTTGTCTTGGTTGCCAATAGTTCCATGCAGTCGTGGCTCCGCTCTGCCCCTGCGAGGTCTTCTTCTTCCATGGCGGTTCCCACTGCGAGATAGCACTTCGTGCAGATTGAGTCCCACGTGCCGTCCCGATTGTGCCTATGACGGAAGGTGCCTGGCGAGATAGTTTCCATTTGTGAACGGCAGCCAGCCCCCTGCGTCATTGTTGCACGCAGATTGGTCCGAGATTGCTGCATCTCTATATGAAAGAGTGCCTGAAGCTGAGAACCCTGCGCGCTTGGACTAGGTTTGGCTCTTCAGATTCTTGACCACAACATGCAACAGTTCTGGAATGCACGGGACGATGAGAGTGGAGAAACGCCATTAAAGTTGGCGAAGGAAGCCTTCTCTGAAGCTATGAAAGCTGATAGCGAACTGCGAACGGCTCTCGATGGATGGCTTGGTGAGAACTGTCTTTAATCCTTCGGAGCACCCTTGCAGAGCACCCGAATCTCCTCAGGAGTCGCGTTGCGCTTCTTTTCGACCAGATAAATGAATTCAACCTCACGCGGTTGTAGTCCTAAAACTTCACGCTCCGTCAGCCGATTGAGAAGACCGCCGCTCATGAACTTCACGTTGAAGTGAACTGTGCCCAGTGGCTCGTGATACAGGCGCTCAACCATGGAGGCAGTTTACAGCGAACCGCGTAGGGGCGTGAAATAGCAATCGATCTAGAGATGCAGCACATCATTATCGGACGCTCTCAGCCTCTTCGTCCCCAAATGTAGTCACTGAGGGATGCCAAAGCGACAATGCCAAAAACAAGTGCAAGGAGAATCCAGAACAGCATGACTCCAATACTACTCCTGACGCGGAATTGTCTCCGTCAAAGGAAGCACCGCATCTAAGTGTCGGTGTCTCGCTGTTGCTCCAAGCTGACGGCGACCCAATGCGGGTGGCAGAACACCGACTCACGTGTGGCGGCCTGCGGTGAATGACACGTTTAAGATCGCGGCGATGACATTTTGATTGCCATCGGTTGTTGCACAGTCTTCAGACTAGTCAGTCGGGTACAACTCGATTGCAACCAATCCGTCCTGCCCTGGTGTCTCCTCATGGAAACGCTCGACGGCCTGATTGATTGCTGATTCCAGACGTTCACGAGCAGCCATTTCAACCGATGTCAATCCGCTCTCTGGTTTGGTGTATGCGATTCTGACAACTTTCTCGATAACTCCCATTTTTTCTCCATTTCGTTGGGCGCACAATTTGGGCGCAGGGTACAGGCTGGTTTCCAACCTGGACGCGTTGATTGATATCAGAAGGGCATCATCGTTCGTACCGGCGTGGAATGTTCTCGCCGCATCCTTTGCACGCGAGGGAAAACCTTCCGATATGAGGTTCATTCTTCCCGTATTTCATCACCTTGAGGTTAGCGATTTGCATGAGCCAAGAAATGATCTTAGCGTCTGTGAAATCGATAAGTATGTCCAGCACATCCGAAATGGTGATCTCGCAGTGAAGTTTCAGCGAATGGGCAACGCAATCTGTTCGATTGTGTGTGCTGTTGCTCCTTGCAACTTTGTCTGCCAACGACGGACTGTAGGCAATCTGCTCCTGCTTCACGATTTCGTGCCAGATTGGATTTTTCCTAACGGTCAGGGCATTCGTATAGAAGGCGGCTTTGCGGATCACCCGATGCCATGGTGAATTCGCGATGCTGGATTGCACCGTTTCCAGTCGCGTGGCCATCCACCGCGAATATCAAAGACATTGGACACGCGCTAGGATAGTGCAGGAAAGTAGTAAAAACCTACTTCGAATAGGTGGAATGACTCCATCCCAACTGCTCTTTGATAACTGCGCACAGAAAGCTGAGGACTTTCACCGCCTTCTAGCCGGGAAACATCGCGACGTAAATCTCACGGAAGCCTCCATTATCAAATCGATTCCTCACCAACTTGGTCAAATCCCTCCCCGCAGGAAGCGCGTGGCTTGGCATTAGCAGGTTGCAGGCAGTGTCGCCTGGATGAACGGTACCGCCGGAGCCGTCCTACGTAGAATTCGAAGGGCTCGCAGAAAAGAGAGCTGAAAACAGATCTTTGACGTACTTGCGCATCCAAACTCTGGGCCATGAACCGGGATCCCAACAAAAGATTGACACCTAACGAGATTGGATGCATATGCAACCTACCAAATGTATGAAAATGCCAGAAAAAGCGCGTTTCGGCAACCACAGAAGAATTGGCTGGCGCGGAGATTCAGAGGTCGCAGAACCATGCAAAGGCTGAAGTCGAACTTGCCACGCACCTGAAGCTAGAACGGATTCGTTACTGGCATCGAGATTAATGGCGAATCAACAATCGGACGGAATTGCGAATCCGTTGGCAAGTTACACGACGATCACATGGATCAAAACTCGCTGCGTGATTCAATTAGATAATGTCGCCAAAAGGTGCCGCCGCCCTCTTGTGTCGTAAATTAAGTCACCGCAGCATTTGTCGATCGATTGTTACTTCCGCGTCAAGATGGCTCAAAAGAGGTAGTGTGCGTCATAGATAGATGCGAGTATGGGATAAGTACTGCCTCATGAGGATTGGAATTGCTGTTATGCAACTAGCGGTGCATCTCTCTTCGGATCGTCAAAGTCGGATGCTCTTCTGACGGCGTACGAGGTTGGAGCGGTCCAAGGATGTTTAAGGTTATCAGTCACCGCGTTGCGGGCGGATTTCTCCACGGGCAAATGTGGACGGGCTTTTGGATGTACGAAGGTGAAGGGACCCGGATGCGAAGTGCGGGCCGCAGTGGGGACTACCTCGTAGAAAAACTGATCGCGGTTGCGATATTGGCTTCCTCCTCGTTATTTGCCGCCTGTGCCACAGCACCCGCAACACTTACCTCTCTCCGCGCCATTCACGCACTCACCAATGCTGAGGCCAGCCACGCAATTCCCGTCGCCTTCGAAGCCACGGTTGTTTATTCGCGAGGTTATCAAAGTCTTCTATTCGTGCAGGACGGCGACGCTGCATTCTTCGTCACGCCGCCCTCATCCGCAGCGCTGCTTCCAGGTGATCGCGTTCAAATCAAGGGGACGACCCAGGGAAGCTTTCGTCCGCTTGTTGTGGCCAATTCCATCGCCCTACTCCACCACGGCAATTTGCCTATACCCGCACCTGCTACATTCGACGAATTAATTCGCGCTCGGTACGACAGTCAGCTGGTCATGGTGCATGCCAAAGTGCACGCCGCAGATATGCTGTTTGGCACGGCGGGCCACCCTCTGCGGAGCGCCCGACTCCAGTTGCTCATGGACGGAGGCCACATCGAAGCAAACGTTGACAGCGATGATGAGAACTCACTCAAAAACATGCTGGACGACGAGGTTGAGATCTCCGGCGTAGCTGCGGGAAGGTTCGACGACAAGATGCAGCTGACCGGGATCGCTCTCTATGTTTCCAAACTGGCCGACATAAAGATTCTCAAACGATCCAACACTAGATTCTGGTCTCTTCCGGTTACGCCCATGGACCAGATTCTTGCCGGCTATCACGTGCAAGATCTCACGCAAAGGATCCAGGTTAGTGGAACAATTACATATTACGAGCCCGGCTCGGCCGTTGTGCTTCAAGATGGTTCCAAGAGCCTATGGATCTCGACCCAGACCCGCGAACCTTTGCGACTCGGAGACCACGCGGTCGCAACCGGCTTTCCCAGTGCTCACAACCGTCAATTGATCCTTACCGACGGCGAAATCCAAGACACGAACATCCGGTGGCCTATCGCCGCCCAACCGGCGACCTGGCACCAACTCGCTCTTTGGAACAGCAGCAAGCCAATCGGCCACCGGAACGATTTGGTGTCCACCGAAGGAGAAGTAGTCGGGGAGGTCCGGGTTGCCTCGCAGGATGAGTATGTTCTGAGCGCTGAGGGTCAGCTGTTTAGTGCAATCTACCGTCACCCACGCTCAACTTCGCCTCTTTCGACGATGCTGAAGATCCCTCTGGGTTCCAGAGTCCGGGTCAACGGCATCTGCTCGATTGATGACACCGCGATCAGCCCTGGCGAAGAAGTGCCCTTCGATATCCTGATGCGCTCCCCCGAAGACATTACAGTCGTCGCCAGGCCTTCTTTGCTGAACGTCCGCAACCTCATCCTCCTCGTCGGCTTGCTGCTCGTGTTGCTGTGCGTCGCCGGCGCCAGAGGCTTGATTATGGAACGCAAAGTGCGCCGCCAAAACGCAGCGGCGGCTCACATCGAGCGCCGACGTAGCCGCATCCTTGAGGACATTAATGGCTCTCGTCCTCTCGCTGAAATCATTGAGCAGATCACCGAACTGGTCTCATTCAAGCTGAGCGGCGCCCCCTGCTGGTGCCAGGTCGCCGATGGAGCACAACTCGGAAACTGCCCTCGAGATCTCACTTCGTTCCGCATTGTCCAAGCGCAGAATCCGTCGCGCTCCGGATCACCGCTCGGAACGATGTATGCCGCCTTCGATCCGCTGACCAAACCTCGCGAAATGGAGTCTGAGTCCCTTTCTACTGCGGCATCGCAGGCCGCTATGGCTATTGAAACGCGGCGACTGTACTCAGATCTGCAGCACCGATCGGAGTTCGACCTTCTCACGGAGATTCACAATCGTTTTTCCCTGGAACAATATCTAGATACGCTGATAGTAGAGGCGCGAGAGAATGCGGGAGTCTTCGGTCTGATCTTTGTCGATCTCGATAAGTTTAAACAGGTGAACGACCAATACGGACACCTCGTCGGTGACATGTATTTGCGTGAGGCTGCGCTGCGTATGAAGCGACAATTGCGCTCCCACGACATGCTGGCTCGGCTCGGCGGCGACGAGTTTGCTGCGCTTCTTCCAACGGTGCGAAGTAACGCGGAACTCTTGGAAATCGCCCAGCGGCTGGAAAACAGCTTCGACGCCCCTTTTACTTTTGAAGGTTATGCTCTGCATGGTTCAGCAAGCGTGGGCTTTGCTCTTTATCCAAAGGACGGAACAACCAGGGATAGTTTGTTAAGTGCCGCGGACGCTGCAATGTACGTCGTCAAGCAAACCGAGAAGCAGTCGGATGAGTTGCCATTCGAGCATCGCAATGCATAGGTCATGTGAAGTTGGATCCGCGACCGATATCTCACGACTTTGGTCTCGACCGAAACTGCCGTGAATCCTGAGTCCTGGGCGAGCAATCGGCTCTTCGGACATAATCTCCGACTATCGAGCTCTGTACGAATTTCGTTTGATTCAGCTGGGATGCACAAAAGGACATCCTCTGACAGTGGTGCCCGGGGAAACCTTATAGCCATCTAGCCTCTCTTGTGCGAATCCAAGCTGGCTTCCGTGGAAACTCGCCTGACTCTGTCAACACTGAGAATAGGGGTCGCCGATAACCGGCACGCAACAACAGTCGTCAATCTCGTTCCCGTCCAGGTGGTTGATCGGAGACGGAAATGGTGATCGACTGTTCCTAGCAGGCTGCGGAAAAACTCGGTTGGGTGCTTGGTAGAATCAAGCCCCAGCGAGGGCCATGGATTTCGACGATGCTCACGGGCTTATCAAGAAGGGTGACATCCTCTCTTTGCGTCATGAATTGGATGGAGGAGCGAGCCCCGACCTTTCAAATCGGTTCTCTTGGACTCTACTGATGATGGCCGCGATTGAAGGGAATATGCCCATCGGTGAACTCCTCATCTCAAGGGGAGCGGCTCTCAATAAGACGAACGATTTCGGGGAAACAGCGCTTTCGCTCGCTGCCCACGGTGGCCACGCTTCATTCGTTCGTTTATTGCTAGCCAATGGCGCATCCACAGATTGCCGCCCGCACGGACACAGTCTGAAGGACTGGGTCAGCGTCGCGTCCGGTCTCGCCCAGGACAAAGTTGCGTCGATTTTAGGTTTGCTTGCCAACGCAGCTAACGAGTAAACAGCGACGCGAAGAAGTTCCCTCGTTTCCACAGGTCAGGCTGGTAAGAAGAAGACATGCGTGGAGACGATGTGCAGCAGCTAAACGCGTTCAGCTATGTGAGTCCCGAGCAGCGAGTCCCTCATGACCACCCCCTCCGCCCCTTGCGTACAATGGCCGACGAAGCCTTGCGCGAGTTGCAGCCTCGCTTCGGCAAGCTGTACGCAACGACCGGGCGACCTTCGATAGCGCCCGAAAAGTTGCTTCGTGCCCTGCTGCTCCAAGTGCTCTATACAGTGCGGAGCATCATCCGCCAAGCTACTCGATAGCACCGGGTAACCAATCGTGGCCGCTCACTCAACGGCGAGATGGATGTCAGGCGAATACCCCACGAGTAGTATTCCCCGCGACGCCCCAATCAACCTATGTCTCGCCGAAATGACGATCTACTATTGAATGAAACTCCTTCCACGGTGCTCTTGGAAGATATCTCCTGTATATTTGGGTTTGTTTGATGGTTCGCGTTCTTGACTCGGGGCTTCATGGAATCCGTCTCATTACCGGGTTCCACATAAGCTACGGCGCAGAGATCGGGTTGAAGGTGCACGCCGTAGGCGAGAACCAAGGGAAGGATAGGCCATCCGCCAATGACTGTCCTCGGACTACAGAAGACGAGAGTGATTCTTCCCAGCTTCGTTCTTGCAATGCTGGTTCTGTTGCTAGTAGGTCTCGCCGCCTACCGCCAGGGCAGGAGGAACGTTGCGGCCGAGCAGTGGGTACGCCATACCTATGAGGTGCTCGGGGAACTCAATACGACCTTCTCGTTAATGCAGGACGTCGAGACGAGTTCTCGAGGATACGTACTCACGGGCGAGGATAGCTATCTCGAACCGTTTAACAACGCCTTACAACTCATTCCACAAAAAATCCATCACCTCCGCCAGCTCACTGCGGATAATCCCGAACAACAGCGCCGGCTCGACGCCCTCGAGCCATTGATTTCTCTAAGGGTACGAACGGCGGATGCAAATATTGTTGTGCGAAGGACCCGGGGGTTTTCCGCAGTTGAACCGACGCTGAACGAAGGCCAAGGAAAGATGTCGATGGATGCGATCCGCGGCCGCATCGCGGAATTTGCGGCGGCGGAGAATCAGCTCTTGGAACGCCGCACGGACGAACTTCGCGTGAGCAATATACAGACTCTCGCCTTGTTCATTGCGCTTGTCGTGCTGCTGGCTGGACTTCTCACGGTGACCTTGTTCCTGGTACGTCGAAACGCTGCGGTCCTGCAACGCGAGTTCGAATTGACCGAAAAAGCGCGCGCCTATGCGGAAAACATCGTGGATACGGTGCGCCAGCCGCTGCTGGTGCTGGACGCGGAGTTGCGGGTGCAGTCTGCCAATCGCTCCTTTTATCAGGTCTTTCAGATAACGGCCCAGGAGACTGAAGGCAAACCGTTTTATGAACTCGGAAAGGGCCAATGGGATATTCCCGCGCTTCGGCCTCTGCTGGCAGAAATATTGCCGCGGCACACTTCGTTTCAGGATTTCGAGGTTGAGCAGGATTTCCCCAGCATTGGCCGCCGCACTATGCTTTTCAGCGCCCGTAAGCTCTTCCGAGTGGGCAACAACACCGAATTGGTTCTGCTGGCCATCGAGGACACGACCGAACGCAAGAGCGCCGAGAAGCAGCTCCAGCTTCTCAACGCTCGGTTGAAGGAACACACCTTGGCTCTGGAGACAGCTAACCTGGAATTGGAAGCTTTCACCTATTCCGTTTCGCACGACCTGCGCGCGCCGCTGCGGCACATCGCTGGTTTTTCGAAGATTCTGAAAGAAGATTTTGCCCCGCACTTGCCCGCCGAGGGACAGCGAATGGTCGAGCGCATCCAGGCAGGCGCGCGGAATGCCGGACAGTTAGTGGACGATTTGTTGGGCCTGTCGCAGGTGGGGCGAAAGGAGTTGAAACTGGAAATCGTGGGACTGAAGGGCGTGGTGCAGGGGGTTGTGAGGGACCTAGAGGGAGAGGCAATGGGACGGGAGATCGAGTGGCGCGTGGGAGAGTTGCCCTTTGTGGAGTGCGATGCGGCACTCATCAAACAGGTGATGGCCAACCTACTTAGCAACGCGCTGAAGTACACGCGGCCGAGGCCGAAAGCCGTCATCGAGGTAGGGACCCGGGAGCAGGACGGACGGGCAGTGGTGTATGTCCGTGATAACGGCGTCGGGTTCTCCATGAAGTATGCCGACAAGCTGTTCGGCGTCTTTCAGCGGCTGCATCGGGCAGAGGACTTTGAAGGAACCGGGGTTGGCTTGGCAACGGTGCAGCGAATTGTGCACAAGCATGGCGGCCGGGTCTGGGCCGAAGCGGAACTGGACAAAGGCGCGATGTTCTGTTTTACGCTAACGCGCGGATTTGAAGTCGAGGGAGCTGCATGATGATGATGGACATTAGTCGAGAAGTCGAAATTCTCTTGGTGGAAGACAACCTGGATGACATGGAACTGACGATGCATGCCTTGCGGGCAGGAAAGCTCTGCAACAGTATCCATGTGGTGCGAGATGGGGAAGAGGCGTTGGACTTCCTTTTTTGCCGAGGACTCCACGCGGACCGTTCGTTTGACCATCCCGTGCAGTTGGTGCTCCTGGACCTGAAGCTACCCAAGGTAGACGGGATGGAAGTGCTCCGGGCCTTGAAGAGTGACCCGCGAACACGGAGGATTCCGGTGATTATCCTCACCTCCTCGCGGGAGGAGAAGGATTTAATCAGTGGCTACGACCTAGGAGCGAACGGCTACGCGCAGAAGCCGGTAGACTTTGACGAGTTTCGCGATGCCGTACGCCAGTTGGGCCTCTACTGGTTGGTTGTCAATATTCCTCCGCCTCCTGTTCACGAAGAGAAATGAATCGGAAAGAGTCGGGAGCGAATCCGAGGAGTGACATTGCCATGGCCCTGCCGAAAGTGCTTCGTGCCTTGTGTGTCGAGGATGTGCCGGAGGACGCCGAGCTTTACCTGCGTGTGCTGCAGGAGGCGGGATACCAGGTCGCGGCGGACGTGGTAAGCACCAGAGAGGAATTTGCCCGCAAGCTCGAGTCAGGCTCCTACGATGTTGTTCTTTCAGACTATCGGATGCCTGGCTGGAGCGGAACGGATGCTCTGGAGATTCTGAAAAGATCCGGGATTGACACTCCCTTCCTCCTCGTCAGCGGCACGATCGGAGAAGAGGCTGCCGCGGAATGCATCAAACAGGGCGCTGCCGACTACATTCTGAAAGACCGCCCGGCCCGTCTGCCTGCCGCCGTTCGTCGGGCCCTCGAAGAAAAGGCCGCACGGGAAGAACGCGCTCGGATGGAAAAAGCGCTGAAGCTCTTCCGCCTGTTGGTCGATCAATCCAACGATGCCATTCAGGTCGTCGATCTGGATACGATGCGCATACTCGATGTGAATGCGAGGGCTTGTCTGAGCTTGGGCTACACGCGCGAAGAACTTCTGTCAATGCGAGTTGACGATCTTGATCCCACCGTCGACGAATCTGCGCGTGCAAAATTGGACGGCGCATTGCAGACGTCGGGATTTGCAGTCTTCCAAACCCTCCAGCGGCGGAAGGACGGTTCAACCTTCCCGGCGGAAGTGAGCATGAAATACGTCGAGCTGGATCGCAGCTACGTCGTCAGCGCCGTGCGAGACATCACCGAGCGCAAGCAGGCAGAGAAGAGAATGGTCGGAGCCTTGCGCTTTACACAAACCATCTTGGACACATCGCCGCTTGGTATCGTCGTCTACAGGACCTCTGGAGAGGCGGTGGTCGCCAACCCTGCCAGCGCCCAAATGGTAGGCCAGGACATCGAGCAGATAAAGGCGCAGAATTTTCGCCGCCTTGAGTCCTGGCGACAATCCGGTTTGCTGGGCCTGGCTGAGGAAGCGCTAGCAACTGGAGCTCTCTGCCATCGCGAGGTCCACATGGCCACCAGCTACGGCAAAGAGCTTTGGGTCAACGCCTACTTTGCGCCCTTCGTTTTTGGCGATGAACCTCATTTGTGGACAATGTTTGAAGACATCACCGAGAGGAAGAAGACAGAAGCGGCACTAAGCCAAGCGGAGGAGAAGTATCGGGGGATCTTTGAAGAGGCCGTGATCGGCATATTTCAGACTTCCCCGGAGGGTAGACTCCTGGGCGCGAACCCGGCGTTGGCCCAACTTTTAGGATACGACTTCCCTGCCGAATTGATTGCTGACATCACTGACATTGCCCGGCAGGTCTACGTAGATCCGGGTGGGCGGGAGTTATTCAAGGACCAGTTGGAGAACAAAGGGAGCGTGCACAACCTCGAGTATCAAGCCTTCCATAGGGACGGAAGCAAGATATGGTTACTCGAGAATGCGCGCGTGGTTCGCGGCTCCGGTGGCGCTGCGCCATATTACGAAGGCACAGTTGCGGACATCACAGAGCGCAAGATCGCCGAAGAGCGGATTCAATACTTGGCCTACTACGATGTTCTGACGGGGCTGCCCAACCGAATTCTACTTCAGGATCGTTTGACACAGGTGCTCGCAAGTGCTCGCCGGCGTGAGGACAAAGTTGCACTTCTGTTCCTCGATGTCGACAGGTTCAAAGACATCAACGACGCCTTCGGACACTCTCTGGGCGACCTGGTCCTGCAAGAAGTCGCAAAACGGCTTGAGAGATATTCACGGGAACAAGACACGGTGGCCCGGCTAAACGTGGCCCGGCTAAACGGGGATGAATTCGTTATTGTACTTGTCGGTGTAAAGGACATCCCCGACGCTGCAGCTGCCGCTAAGCGATTCATGGATACAATGACCGCAGAATTCGCCGTTCAAGGTCATTCACTCGGCATTACTTGCAGTCTCGGCATCAGCATCTTTCCAGAACACGGCGCGGATGGCGAATCCCTGATCAAGAATGCGGATGCAGCCATGCAATCTGCCAAAGATCATGGGCGTAACAACTTTCAGTTCTTTACTGAGGATATGAACACTCAGATTCTGGAACGATTGACCCTGGAAAACAGCTTACGACTGGCGCTCGACAGAAACGAGTTCTTTCTTGTGTACCAACCACAAATGGATATTGGCACTGGGAGGATCACAGGATTCGAAGCCCTCATCCGCTGGCAACACCCGGAATTGGGCCTCGTGCCACCGAATAGGTTCATAGGAATTGCGGAGCACTGCGGCCTGATCCTACCCATAGGTGAGTGGGTGTTAAGGACTGCCTGCTCTCAAGCCCGGAAATGGCATGACAATGGGCTTGTCGCAGTGCCGGTATCTGTAAATGTGTCCGCGGTACAGTTTCGCCAAGAGGAGTTCAGCAAACTCATCGGCGTTGTGCTCCAGGAGACCGGCCTCGCCTCCCAATACCTCGAACTGGAGTTGACGGAAAGTCTCCTTCTATCGAGTGCAGATACGACGTTCTCCGTTCTTAAGGACTTGAAGGCTATGGGGTTGAAGCTGGCGATTGACGATTTTGGGACCGGCTATTCCAGCCTCAGCTACTTGAAGCGCTTTCCGATTAACAAGCTTAAGATCGACCGTTCGTTTGTTCGGGATGTCGCCTTGGATCCTGATGACGCGGCGATCACTACCGCAATCATCGGCATTGCGAAACACCTGAAGCTCCAGGTGATTGCTGAAGGCGTCGAAGACGAAGCCCAACTGTCATTCCTGCGAGCGCACAATTGTGACGAGATTCAAGGCTACTACTTCAGTAAGCCTTTAACGGTCGACGCAGCAGCAGACTTCATGAAAGCCGCTGGTCGCGAACAAGAGACTTAAACTGATGTCTCCAGAATCGACTACTCGTCATGGCTGAAGCCTAAGCCGGCCGATGACTAACTCCAGACTTGGTACAGAAAAACTAGATCCGTCAGTACTGATCGGCCCCGATATTTTTGCACCAACTTAAATGTTAGTTCTCGGCGACGGTCGAATTCGCAAAGACCCGAAATGCTTCGCGGGGTCTAGTTGCTGGCCTAACTTTTGCCCTACGATCCGACATTCTTGAACTTTAGCCACTTCCAATTCGGATATTTTGTTTTCGACGATGCGCCGAAGAGCCACGATGTCAGGAATATCCGGTGGCACGTGTGCCTTTTGTTCCACCTTCTCAGCAATCGTGCGAAGCTCTTCTAGCGCACGCTCTTTGGATTCCGCGTCCGACAAAACGACCTTCATCCATGCGATTCGGCATGAATTGCGGAAGGTTGTACGCAGACGAGATTTATCGGAATTAGAATGATTCCAATAAGCGTTACGCGCTGATCTCAGCGTCGAAATCAGTGAGAAACGACTGAAGGCAATCCTTCAGATTCTTCACAGGTTTGGCGTTCTTCCCCATCCCATCGTGACCGGGGTACTTTGTATGCTCCAGAAGGTAAAGCGTCGTTTTCGCTATTTCCGTAACGTTTAATTCGATTTCGTACGGCATCGTTTCCTCCTATGTATTTTTTCTTCTTTATTTTTCTAAATACGATCCTAATTACGATGCCGATATGTTCCCGTGGGCTGTTTGTATCCGGGGCAGCGGCAAATGAGGACATTGTTCCGCAGTGGTTTGGCCTTTCGCTGATTTATTTAAATCAAAATATCCATGCGGTCTGGTGGACTATGTCTTTCCAAGACAGAGAGCTCAAGGGCGCTGACTGGGGCCCTACATTCGTATTTTGGGCGATCGAAATCCGGACAAAGGCGATGATGCCGCCCAGCCCCGTTGAATAGCTCCAAACCGATATGGAGTCTGATTTGGCTTGCTTTCGTCTTTGCCGCCTCGCTTAGCTGGGAACGCCGGTGGCGATACTGGATGCTTATCCATAGACGCAACATCTCAGCTTTGAATCGTCGCCCATATTTGCGATATGGGTGAAGCTTCGCATCTACCCGTGCGTGCAGCAGGACGAGCTTTGCAACACTTTGCCACCCCGCCAGCGATGGATTGATGCGGACGCGCCAGACGCCCTCAACAAGGTCACGATCCCCGAATCCGGCAGCGACAGGTTCCCAGTAGGCGAACGCATCCGGGAGCTTCCCGCTGAAGTACGTGCGCTGTACTTGTCGATCTTTCCGCAATGGAAGGGGAATACCTTGGCCGAGATTCATTCCGGATCAAATCTTAAGCTGCGCTTAATGACCGCCTACTACCATGAATACGAAAAGTATCGCCATTTACTTCGGCAATCAGGAACCTTCAAAATGAAGCGGATTCACACTGATCTCATATCTGGTTGCCTTGTTGCGTTGGGCTTTGTTTACCCGCGGCGCTTGCTCGCAGGAAATTCTTCGGCCAGTCACAACATTTGTCATGCCGGCGACCGTGCAGGGAAGGTTCGAGCACCTCGGCATCGATGAGCACGGTAGCCGCCTCTTCGTTGCCGCCAAGAGCGCTCATGCAGTCCTTGTTTTTGACCTGAGAAGCGGAAAAATATATGCGTTCTATCGCAGGGATCAAAATTCCACACGCCATCTTCGTGCGCCAGGACTTGGATCGTATCTGCATTACTGACGGCGGCGCCGGAGAGTTGAAGATATATGACGGCAGAACGTACACGCTTCTGAAGACGATACCGCTAAAGCTGGATGCTGACTCGATCGGATACGATTCGGCAACAAAGCTGCTCTACATCGACAATGGCGGGGGTGACGCACACGAAACCTTTTCGACGCTGAGTGCAGTGGATACAAATCGGGACGTGAAGCTTGCGGACATAAAGATTGATGGCGACACCCTGGAAGCCATGGCGATGGAGACGTCGACCGACAAGATGTATGTCAACAATGCGGCGAAGAACGAGGTTGTTGAACTGAGCCGCAAGGACGATTCGATCCTCGCAAGCTGGCCGGTGAAGCTTGGCAAGCGAAATGTCGCGGTAGCCCTCGATGAAGCTGGCCATCGACTCTTCGTCGCGTCGCGCAGTGGCGAATTCTCGGTTCTCGACACCGAAACGGGGAAGGAAATCACGTCGCTTCCGATCGGCAAGGGAGTGGACGATCTCGCCTTCGACCCTGCAAGCAAGCGGATTTATGCACCCTGCGGCGGCGACGGCCTGATCTATATCTACGGGCGGCGCGTCAAAGATAAATACAACCTGCTCGGCAAGGTTCCGTCCGGACCGGGGGGGAAGAACGCGTTGCTTGATAAATCGCTAGGACGCTATTTCGTGATCGTGCCTCCGCAAGGAACAACTCCAGGGGCGGTCTTCGCCTATGCACTCCAGTAGACCGCCTCAGATATACGCGGAGGGTCCCAACGTGATCAGGATAGCTGGATTCTGCACCATCCTTTTTGCTTCGTTTTTTGCAGTTGAAGCGCAGTCGAAGGCGTCGCTCGTACCTGGTTCTTTTGCGGATGTCTCAAACGCCAAAACTTCCGCCCCCGAAACCATGACATTGACGGTCCAGGCGGGAACTCCGCTGCAAGTTGCGCTGGACCACGAAATCCGAGTGAAGAAGAAAGGACAACCGATTCAGGGGCACCTGATGCAGCCGGTTTATGCGTTCGATCAACTTGTTCTTCCGGTGGGTACGCAGGTTCAGGGACATATCACAAAGATTGGCAGTCCCGGCGGAAAAGTGCTTACACTGTCGATCCTGAATGTGGACTTCACACCGGCACGTCCGATACAGATTTCGTTCGACGAGCTTGTGCTCGCGGACAGGACGCGATTGCCCATGCAAGCGACCGTTGTCCCTGGTTCCGGTCAGTTGATACGCATGGTTGACGCGACGGCTGCGCAGAGCGGTTCGAAGAAAGGTGGCCTGTCGAGGAAGATAGATGAGGCGAAGCAGCAGTGGCACGAGGCGTTCAAGGAACTGGAGCAGCCGGGCAAGATGATTCGAGCCGTGCGGGTCGCAATCGCACAGCTGCCAGTTCATCCGCAGTACATTGACGCGGGAACCCTCTACTTTGCGGAGTTGCAGAAGCCTCTGGACTTCGGAAGCAAGGCAGTCGATGAGCGTGCGCTTCAGTCGGTTGGCACTCTTCCTCCGCCGGGAAGCGTAGTGAGCGCGTCGCTGATTACGCCGCTCGACTCCGGTACAACCAAGCATGGAGCTGCGGTTCAGGCTGTCGTGTCAAAACCGCTTTACGATGGCGATCGTCTGATTCTGCCGCAGGGAACGCTGCTGAATGGGTCGGTTCTTCATGTCCAACCCGCGCGCCGCCTGAAACACAATGGCCAGCTTCGCGTCGCTTTTCATGAACTTGTCCTTCCGGGCGGATCCTCCTTCAGGGTCGATACGACGCTCAAAGGCATCCAGGCCAGTGAGTCGGATAACGCCAGTCTCGATCCGGAGGGCGGCGCGAAGGCAAGCAATCCATCAACCCGCTATGTGACGACTGGTCTCGCGGTAAGCCTGGCGATGGTCGGCAGCGGTGGCAAGAACGATGTGGGCGAAGCGGGCCCCATCTCCGGTGGCGCAGTGGCTTTTCGGCTTGTCGGCATCGCAGTTGGATTTGCGGTGCGTGACCATACAATTGGCATCCTGATGAGCGCCTATGGTGGCAGCAGGTCGATCTACACGAATTTCTTTGGCCATGGCCGCAACATCTCCTTCCCGAAAGATACGGCCATGGAGATCGGTCTCGGCGGCCCAACAACCGAAACTCCAATGCAAACCTTCCCCTAAGACCAGCCTGCAGACGTCTGGCATAATTGGTTGATCATCGATCATCTGCAATCACACAGAGAGATTCAGTTGAAATCCACAGTCGCGAGAGCTTCTCAGACGCATCAACGACCCTGCGGACGAATACCGGCGTCTGGAGGTTCCCCAAGACGAGTGCAATTTCCTGCAATCCGGGTCCGGCAGGGCAGACGAGCTGCCCGGCGCAGAGGGAAAGCGGAGTGGTCCCTCGACCACTCTGTCGTCGATGGCTCAAGCATACCGGCCAGGCTGCCCAGACCTTACTCGTTCACGAAAAGGAACCAGTTACGCCGATCTATACTGCCATCGGCTTAGCGTCGACGTTTGCTTCAGAGATGTAACTTGACATCGCCTGAGCCAGCTGCGAGTCAACCTCGTCGGCGATGGCCATCACGTAAAGCAACAGCACTCCAGGTTCGGTGTCCTCCACGTGCAGCTGGAGTGTCTGGAATATGGAAACCTGCAGCATGCGCGATTCTTCAACCATCATCGCAGCGGAGTAGCCCTGGTCACGCCGGAGCGTCCCATGGCTATGCGCGGCCTCCGACGTCAGTGCATGTGTTCCTAAGGGGAGTGGGTTCCGTAGCCGGTTCACTAGGTCGAGGAACATTCCCGGCAAGTGAGCGCATCGATCCGTGCGGCTCAAAGGAATGGTACTCAATTCCAGCTCCGCCTCGACGCGGGCATACCAATTATCGATTGTGACCTGCGTTTCGCGTTCCAGAACAGTTGCAACGTCGTTTTGTACGCTCATTTAGCGCTCCCCAGCCGATGGACGAAAACCCATGAACGGATCAGTATTTCACCCAATCGACTGCAAGTATGGTCAAGTTTGCTCACAGGGACGCTACATTTCCTGGGTCATTCTCCACGGTTGAGTGGAAGACAAGGTCATCACCTACGAGAAGGTTGACGAACTCTTCGGCTGGGGCCGGCCGGCCGAAATAGTAACCTTGCGCTTCGTCGCAATCATTCGCTTTCAGAAATGCCAGTTCTTCGGCGGTTTCAACTCCCTCAGCGACAACCCGCAAGCCAATGTTTCGTCCTATTCCGATGATTGCACTTACGATGATCGAGTCGTCAGGGGCCACGTGGATCTTACGGAGAAACGATTGGTCGATCTTGAGCGAGTCGAGAGGGAACTGCCGAAGATAGCTCAAGCTGGAGTAGCCTGTTCCGAAGTCATCGACAGCCACCCGGATTCCGACATCTCTGACCGCTTTGAGTATCGATATTGAGACATCGGTATTCTTCATAAGAACACTCTCAGTAACCTCCAGTTCGAGAGAGCGCGGGTCCATGCCGGTTTCCCTGAGGACTGAAAACAGGCCTCCGAGAAATCCTTCGCCCTGGAACTGGACCGCTGAGACGTTGACCGCCATGATTCCAGCACCCATACCCGCATCCTTCCAGGACTTGGCTTGCAAGCATGCTTCACGCAGAACCCAGGCCCCGATGGGCAGAATGAGGCCTGTCTCTTCTGCCACGGCAATAAACTTGCCGGGAGCGAGCGGACCTCGAGTAGGATGTGCCCACCGGATCAGTGCTTCCGCCCCGACAACTGCTCCGGTCTTCAGATTGATTATCGGCTGGTAGTGCAGAGCAAACTCACGGTTTTCCAAAGCGTGGCGCAGATCCTCCTCGATGGATTGCCGCTCGACCGCGTTCACATTCATTTTCGGTGTGAAAAACTGGAACGACTTGTGCCCGCCAGTCTTGGCCTGGTACATCGCGGTATCGGCGTTTTTGATCAGAGACTCCGCATCCAGGCCATCTTCGGGATAGATACTGACTCCAACGCTTGCGGTCACATGAAGATCGTGCTCATCGACACGGTGAGCATCTGCCACCGCCTTTAGCACTCTTCTCGCAGTAATAGCAGCCTGATTTGGCTGAGCCATTTCTTGAAGCACAATGATGAATTCATCGCCTCCATTGCGGCTCACGGTGTCCGGGGAACGTACACAGGCAAGTAAGCGCCTTGCTACCGATTGAAGAAGCTTGTCGCCCATCGAGTGACCCAGGGAATCGTTGATGTGCTTGAAGCCATCTAAATCCAGGAAAAGTATCGCGACCATGCCCGAGTTGCGATGCGCCAGCGCGATCGCCTGGTTAATGCGGTCGTTCAGCAGTAGCCGATTGGGCAAACCGGTGAGGGAGTCATGCTCGGCTGAAGAGGCTAAGTGATCCATTTGCTTGTTGACCAGGACCAGATGGCTCTCGGCATCGTTTCGAACCGTGAGATCGCGGCTGATCTTGGAGAATCCACGCAGCTTTCCAGACGAGGTGCGCAACGCCGTCAAAGCGATCTCCCCGATAAATATCGAACCGTCTTGTCGCGCATGAGGGATCTCCTCCTGATGCCGTCCGTTCAGGGCAGCCAGATTAAGAATCTGCTGTGGCCGCCCCCCCTGGATTTCTCCGACAGGAAACAAGCGTGAAAAGTTTTGGCCCACGATCTCTTCCGCTGCGTATCCATGCATTCGTTGGGCGCCGACATTCCAGTTGAGAATCCCCCCTGCCGGATCCAACATGAGAACTGCGTATTCCTGGATTCCGTCAAGAAGCGATCGATATTTCTCTTCACTGTTGCTGAGTGCCACCTCTGCCATATCTTGCTTCACTGCGTGGCGATGATGACTCCACCCGGCAAGCGCTGCGATCAGCAAGCCCACACAGGTTGCGATGATAAGAAGATCCTTCACTAGGCGCAGGCGCCGTTTTACGTCTGAATCCCGCAATTCCAGCAATCGAAGCTCTTCGTCCCGCAAGTTGCGGACTACTCTCTGAAACTGATCGTCGATCGCATCGTCTGTCCCATTCTTACCGGCTTCCGCTGCGCCCAAACTGGGGCTGTCCCGTCGATGGATGATCATTTCAGCGCGAACTATTTTCTGGGATGTTAGCCGCACTAGCTCTGGAATGCGGAGCTGCTGAACTGGGTTATCTACCGTCAATTCGCGAAGCGTTGCCTGGTCCTGCGCAACAGATTGCCTGCTGACTCTATAAGACTGAAGATAAGAATCCAGGCCCGTCAGCCCGTATCCCCGGGCATTCGAATCGACTCCGGCCGCTGCGAGGAGTAAATCTTGGAGCGTCTCAAGAACCTTGTGAGTATGCCGCACCATCACTTCGCTCTCATCGGATACGGCCATGCCGCGAAAAGAGGCAACGCTCACGATAATTAAGCAGAGAATGGCAGACCCGAGGGTGAGTTGTACCTTCCGGTCCGAGAACGACTTTGACTTCATGCCAACTCCTATGCCGATCCAAAAGGCTCATGCTCATGAACCTATTTCGAGAGCGACTCTTGAGAGCATTGGAGATTGCACGCATCCGCGTCTTGAAAGTAATCAAGAGTCGAATTCTAAAAAGGCTTCCACCCCTCAACGGGCACTGGTGAGATATCCTGTTGAATTCAAGCAGGGTTTCCGTTCCCTGGGGTTGCGTCAACTTGGAGGGAATTAGCTTCGGGATACAGCCTCTCCGGTTCCACTCTAGACCTCCATAGTTCAATAAGCCATCGAGACTGTTGAGCCGAATTGCGCACAGTCATCCAACTCGATATGGACTGGGACTCGTCCGGCTGCGGGTTTTGGGCGACGTAGCGATCGGCCTCGGCCCGTTAATCGCGTTTTGCTTCAACGAATGCCGAGCTCCAAGCACCTGTTCTAGGCGAGGGCAAATCATTCCGGCACGCCTCGATCCGTCGGGCTCAGAATATTTAACTGATTCGAAGGTGAGGCTTGCAGTCCGCCCAGAATCGCAGACACGCTCACCGAATACATTCTGGCCAGCGTGCTGCCCGAGACTCATCAGGGTTATGCTGTCCTGGCTTTTGGTCGTTGTTGAAATCCGCAACGATGAATCGCTGGCCGAAACGCTCACCGGAGAAGATGCAACCCCGATCGGCCCGGGCCGTCGACGAAGCACCGAGGCTCCAACGTTGCGCACGAACTGAGGGCGCGATCAGAGACAGCCAAATTTCATTCAGCAATACCTGAGTGTAGGAGCAATTTCCCCGAGTCTCCTCATGCGATCCGCTCAATTACTTCGATGCGGCGGGGGCTTTGGTGGCGAGCGGTTTGGATGGTTTGAAGGCCGGAGATGTAACCACAGGACGTGGTGTCGAGGACGTGGCACCACATCCGGTGGGCCAGCCGCCTGGGTTCCCTCTGGTAAGGAGGGCGGCTAACAGCGATAAAGCCACCGGGGAAAGGTGTCAGGAGATTGTTGCACAAAAGAATGCTGGCTGGTGAGAAGTCTATAAGGTGAGCGCCGAAGATCGTTTATTGCAAAAGAAGAGAGCCGACATCGGAGGCATCGCCTTAGCGAAGATCTAATTTTGTCGAAAGACTGCGCGGGTGGAACGCGCGCTGGCACTTAGGTACTTGTTTTTGTTCGCGATGATCATTGTGCTGATTGTGTTGGTGCTGATCAGAGAGTCGCGGTGATCACAGAGGTGCTTGGGTCTGAAAACTGCCACAGGTTATGGCGAGGAGATCACTCCACAACCTGCGGCACTGACGGGCTCTACCGGCTTTCCCCCGCCCCGGGAGCCCTCCAGGTCAAATGTCGGTTCTGACTGACTTGATTTAATGAATGGTACTTCGCCTTTGCACTGCGGTGGAGAGATCTGTCGCGTGCAGGAGTTACGGACGTGTAGGTGACGGGATGCCTTGGGGAGGCGCGGTTAACGGTACAATTCTTTCATGCGAAACAGTTTCGTGGGCACTTGGACTGCGCTAGTTTGTGCGATCACGTTTGTTCTCACGGGCTGCAAGGAGAAGCCTTTGCGCGTCGATATTGCTCATGGTTACAGCGGATTGGTAATGATCGAGTGTGGCAACAGAGGCGATGTTTACCAGACCATAGCGGTAGACTCGACTGGCCGCATAAGGAACGTTACGTGCCCAAGCCGCCCCACTGAATTGTTGATCATGAGAGACGGCAGACGTATCTCAACTCTGGGTCCAATCAACTGGAAAACCACAGGCGATGAAATTCCGCTAAGCATTCAATTCACAATTCCCCTAATGGCTCGGACTCACTGCATTGCATCTCTTCTTCGGGACGGTAAAGAACTTTCGGGCGGCGTGGTTCATTTTGGAGGCTTCGGTCTTGCCCTGAGTGATAACTAGAGTAGGGGAATTCAGCCACCACAGGCTGGTCCTCGCCTGGGGGTTGATTTCCAACCTGTGGTGTAGTGTTCTTATAGCCCACCCCACTCCAGGCGACTGGCATCGATTTCTCGAATACTCTCGCGCCAGACGATAATTTGGCCTGGGTCATGAAATGGATACGGACTTAAAAGCACAGCGTAGACGACACTGAAGACTGCTGTGACAGAACCGATTCCTAGAGCCAGGGTGAGGAATTGCCGTGCACGTAAACCCCGGTGACTTCCGCACTTGGCGAAAGGCATATCGAACGTCTTGCCAAAAACGTTCCAATGGCGCCCAGCCCCAGGCCTCGTGAATCTGTTCCTTGATCAGGGTCGTATTCCCGAATGCGCGCCGAGCTGCATAGCGGGCCTCTTGTGGTGAGAGGCCGTTCTCCCGCTGCTCTTCCTCCTCCGTATCTAGGTCAGAACGCATCTCCCGTTCCAAGTCCGCATCCCGTTTCTTCAGCTGCCACCATTTCATATCAGCTCTCTTCGACGGCGGGCCACATCACTCGCGCCACTGCCTCGGACATCTGCTTCCACTGGGATTCCTCGACAACAAGTTGCTTCTTACCCTTATCTGTCAATCGGTAGTATTTGAATTCGCGATTTCGGTCCGGAGCCGTCTCCCACTTGGCACTAACCCAGCCTCTCTTTTCGAGACGATGCAACGCCGGATATAGCGAACCGTGCTGCATCTGCAGGAATTCGTTCGTGGTTCTCTGAATGTGCTTGCCAATCTGATGACCGTGAGCAGGGCCATAGAGGAGGGTCCGCAATATGAGCATGTCCAGGGTTCCTTGAAGAACTCCAAACCGTTGCTGTGCCTGTTTCGCCATAGAAGGCATTCTACCCTCAAATCTGGGATGATGGTAGACACTCGACTATCAATTGTCAAGGACCGCAACGAACTGCGGACTCTCAAATGACGACTTCAGGGCAAGGAGTTCGTTGAGTATTCAAGTCAGTCAGTGTTCTCGGCAAGTGGCTGAAAAAACGGCTTCTTGGCTTTCCATGCTTTCCATACTCTGTCATTTCCACGGCCTGTTTTGGAAACGCTTTTCACAAAGTCACAATCACCGCGAAGGCCGTTTGGGAACAGAACCCCTTGTCGCGATGCCGACTATTGGTCCATGTGAATGCGCTTCCTCAATGAGTGACTTGGAGATTATGCATCAAATGACACTGACTGGGCCCGCGTATCCACTCTGCGGAACGCCAAATCACTCTGCATCCACGGGAGGGTCTGTTTCTGCAGGAGCCGCCGGCAAGGTGAAGCGGAACGTCGCGCCGCGTCCGCCGTCGCCGCTGGCCCAAATCCGGCCGCCTTGCGATTCGACGATCGACTTACTGATTGCCAAGCCCATGCCGGTGCCTTGCGGCTTCGTCGTAAAGAAGGCGTCGAATATCTGGTCGGCCTTGTCCGCTGGCAGCCCGGGACCTGTGTCATTGACGGAGATCTCGATTTGGCCGTCCTCGCCCAATTGCGACTTTACCGTAAGCGCGCCGCCGGTATCCTTCATCGCCTCGATGCCATTCAGCATCAGGTTCATGAGCACCTGCTGCAGTTGCACTCGATCCGCCACGGTCATGGGAAGATCGTCTCTCAGATCGGTACGGATCGATACTCCATGCTCTCTGGCCTTACCTCCCATCATCCCGGCCATTTCGCCGACGACCTCATTGGTCGCGACCAACTCTCGTTTCGGAGGGGCCTTCTTGTACAACGATCGCAGACGGTTGATAATTTCCGAGGCCAGAGTGCTCGCTTCCACGATTCTTTCCGTCCCTTTGCGAACTTCGTTGAGTTCGGGCGGGTCGCGCTGAAGCCATCGCAATGATGCTCTTGCATGAGCGCCCGTGATGGTGATGGGCTGTGCGAGTTCGTGCGAGATAGAGGCAACCATTTCTCCCATCGTGCTGACCCGGCTCGCATGGGTAAGATCGGCCTGGAGCTGTTCGGCACGTTTGCGATCTTCAATGTCGTTCGCCACTGCGCACCACTTCATGATCTTGCCTCGGTAACTGCGCAGAGGCCGGGCGCGCGTCTGGAACCAGCGATAGACTCCGTCCGATCCGCGCCGAAGCCGCGCTTCATAATCCAGCGGCTCGCCAGTCTTCTGTGACTCGCGCCATCGTTCGGTGAGGCATTTGATATCATCGGGGTGAATCGCCGCTTCCCATCCTGAACCTGAGGCCTGTTCCGAGTTCAAGCCGGTGTACTCAAGCCATCCCCTGTTAAAGAACGTGCGATTGCCCATGGGGTCGACAACGAAAGCCAGGGCCGGCATGGTTTCTACTGTGTCGCGGAATTTCTTCTCCTGCTCCTGCAACTGGTGAACACGAATTTGATAAACGCCCCAGAGCAACGTGAAGAAAGCGATCACGTAAAGCCCTCGGAACCAAATCGTCTGGTACCAGGCGGGAGCGATGACGACGTCCAGACGCGCACCCTCTTCATTCCAGACTCCGTCGTTATTGCAGGCGATCACGTGAAATCTGTACTTGCCTGGAGGAAGGTTCGTATAGAAAGCCTGTCGCCGTGTGCCGGCGCTCTGCCAGTCGGTGTCAATACCTTCGAGTTTGTAACGAAAAAGAACCCGAGCGGGGATGACAAGGCTCAGAGCCGTATAGTTGAACTCCAGGTTCCCCTTGGCTGGCAGTGCCAGCGGGCCGATCGTCCCGCTATACATCTTGCCTTTGTCGACGACGTTATTGACGAAAACCGGCGGCGGAATTCGGTTCGTCGTACCTCCGACCTTCGCCGGATCAATCCACGCAATCCCTTTGGTGGTCGCAAACCAAAGTACGCCGGAAGAAGACTCCACAAGTGAGGGCTCCGGCCACCGTTCTTCAGCAAGTCCGGGAAGTCCTTCCTCAAGGTCAAATCGATCTGCCGATACACCATATTCTGAATCGTTCAGCCACTTCTTCAACTCATCTGCAGGAACTCGAATGGCTCCCGATGTGCCATTCACCCAAAGCTCGCCTGCCTCTGTTTCAACTAAACCGGAGACTCTTCCCGGATTGCGCTCATCCTTCCAGCGCATCAGTTGGAAAAGTCCATGTGAAAAGAGAACGATGCCGCTCAAACCCCCCAGCCATATGTGGTCGCCCCGCACAGAGACGACCGCGACTGAGATATTCAGATTCCCGTCCGGAAAGGAAAAACGATGGTATGCGCTGCCGTCCCACTCAACTAACTTGTTTGAAAACGCGAACCATATGTTGCCGTCGGAATCTCCCGCCATTGCGCCAATGAAGCCGGGCTTCCTCCCGAGGGCTTCGGTCACCTTGGTCCATGTAGTCCCATCCCGATGGTACGAGTCCGGAGTGAAAGTAGTGATCCATAGCTCATGGTTTCGATCCACGGCTATATCAGTGGCACTTCGAATATCTCCAGTCGGAAATGCCACCGGCGAAGGATCGCCTCCTGTAGTCCGCCAAAGACGAGCGTCCCCCAAACCGGACGACCAGACGCTTCCGTCAAATGCGCGACGAATCGCGATGCATTGGCGAGTCTTGGCGAACACTTGCACATGGCCATCTTTGCTGATGTGAGTCAGGGGTTGCTCTCGGTTCCCAACCCAAACACTTCCGTCGTCGCCCGCAGCGATCGCAATCTGATGCTCGGTTGTCGTCGGCATTGCTACCGTGGAAAAGACGTTGCGTCGCAGCTGGTCGAGGCCTGAGTTTGTGCCGATCCAGACGGTGCCTTCTCTGTCGATCAAAAGATCCCCAGCAACACTTGAACTAAGTCCCTGGTTGACGGTGAACGCTTCTGCATCAGCGGTGCTGAGCGGCTCGTCCACCTTGTATTGCTCAACATTCTTAAAGCGGTAGACGCCCTGGCCGGACGAAGCCCAGAGGGCGCCATCGGGAGTAAATGTGAAGTTGCCGAAACCAGAAGGTGGCTTGCGAATTCTTTCTGGACGGGCTATCGGATTCGTTGGGTCAGGATACCCTGTCACTCGGCGCAACCCACCGACGTCGGAAAGCCAGACTGAGCCTTCTGGTGCCTGCTTGAGGAAAGCGTATTCGCCACCCACACCTTCTCCGGAGGACCAGCGCTTGAATTTAGGCTCTCCGAGTTTCAGGAAGTAGAAAGCGCCATTCGGCCACTTAACCCAAAGCGTCCCCGCCCGATCCATCAGAATCGCCAAGGGGAAACCACCTGGAAATGCGGGGTTATTGTGAATCTGTTCACAATTTCCGTTCTTCAGGCGGTAAAGACCAGAAGCCGCCGCAATCCAAAGAGCTCCGTCGCGGTCTTCGACGATGCCTCCGGTCTCCGCCGCAGGCACGCAGCGGGGGTCAGGGTAGTTGGTCACCCGGTTATCTTTCCATAGCAGTAGTCCGTGGGTTCGCGTCGTCAGCCAAACGTCGCCCGAAGAGGACAGAAACACAGTAACGATGTTCGCATTGTGTACCTCTCGATTGGTGACTTCGTCCGTCGATTCAAAGCGCAGGCCGTCAAATCGATAGACGCCCGTTGCCGTCGTCAGCCAGAGGAAACCATTTGGCGCCTGCTGTACAGCGAAGACCGCGCTAAGGCCATTCTCAATGGTCCACGAAGTGTGATGGTAGTCCTGTAGGACCTGGGCGTGCGCGGCGGAACACGAGCATGCAAGCGCGAAGAAAAGGCAGACTTCCAGCGTCCGAATACGCGAACCGGTCCGCCGAAATCGGGCTTTAAGAAAAGCCGATCGCACGCTTGCGTCTCCGTTTCCTTTAAGAAAGTGAGGTCAATCCCAAGGTCTGGTGGCGTCTACTCCTGCTTTATCCTAGCTTTTCTGGAGCGGCAGCTGGGCAATTTCAGCCCGAACAGCCTTGGGACGGCGGCTCAAGCGGAGATTTGAGCCCTCTCTACCATATCGACGGACCGAGCTCGATCCGATAGGGTCCAATTCTGAGCAGCTGACAGGAGAGCCGATCGTTCGACCTCCAGCTAGCTTCTGCCCTTGATGGATGTCAATTGTTGCGTACAGGCCAAAGCTCATTGAGCGATTCATATACCCACGCGGATAAACGGACAAGTCAGTAGTTGAAACGTGCGCGGTGCGGTTCCCTGACCGCCGGCTGGCGTCAGTTCCTGGGAAATGGCTCCGTCTCCTGCGCCAGTTCGTAAACGAGCGTTGCGGTTACGACTGCCGCCTGTTCGAGGTCGGCGGGCAGCAACCGGTCGTAGACATCCATGTTGGTGTGATTGGGGCCGCCGCTGGTCTCCATGAAATCGCGAATGAAGGCGAAGCCTGGCACGCCGGCCTCCTCGAACGAGACATGGTCGGAGGCACCAATGCTGTGCGGAGTGATCGTTGCGGCACCGAGGTCGGCGAGAGGAGCGAGCAGCGGCCGCAATGCGGCCGCTGCGCCGATGCGGCCATCGAGATAGACACCGCGAATCTTCCCCGGTCCCCAGTCGAGGTTGAAGTAAGCCACGAGCTTGGCATTGGCGGGCGAGGGATTCTGTTTCGTTCCGAGATTCGCTGCCACCCAGGCGCGCGATCCGAGGCGCCCTTGCTCCTCGCCGCTCCAGAGCACCAGCCGTATAGTGCGGCGAATCGGAAGCCTGAGTGTGGCGAGAATGCGCATCGCCTCCAGTGCCACCGCCGCGCCTGAAGCATTGTCGGTGGCGCCGGTGGCGGCGTGCCAGGAATCGATAGGCGCGCCGAACATCACGACTTCGTCCGGGCTCTCGTTGCCCGGCAGTTCGGCCACCAGGTTGGCCGGATTGTGGCCCGCATCGAACCTGGTTTCGATCGAGATGCGCAGCTGAGCTGCCTGGTGAGCCGTAACCAGTCGCACCAGCCGGTTGTACTGCTCGGCCGCCATGACCAACTGCGGAGGCAGGTACCCCGCGTCCACTGCCCAAGGGTTCTTTCCTTCCGCTGCGCGTGCCGATGTGACGTAGACCGTTCCGCCTTCGCCGCTTCCGGGCTCGACGACCACTGCCGGGTGTTCGTCGAACAGAAGTCTCCACTTGGCACTGTTCAGGGCGCCTGTCGCACGCTGCGCAGGCGTGAGTTGGAACGGCGGTGGTTGTGGGCCGACGATCAACTGGCGCAGCGCGTCATCGGTCCACCGTACCGGTCCTTTAGGGGACAGAAACTCCCGTGGCGGCGCGAGCAGGACGATGCGCCCGGCCAGTTTGCCACGATAGCTTTGGACGGCGGCTTCATCGGCAGCATCGAAGTAAACCGGCCCTCCTTCCACCGTGCCCGCTGTGCCAGGGCTCCACGCCTTGGCGTAGGCGATCAGCGGGCCGTAAGCTGGCACAAGCTGCTCCGCTGTCAGTCCGGTCAGCTCCCAGCCGCGACCGAAGCCGCCCCATTCTTCCAACTGGCTGGTTACGCCCCAAGACTTCAGGTCGGTAAGTGCGCGCGCTTGGGCCGTGCGAATTCCAGGCGAGTCGGTCAGCCGCGGCCCCACCCTGTCAGTGATCTGTGACGCGATCTCCATCACCTGTGAGTGCTCGAAGCCCTCAGTGCGGATGCGTGCTTCAGGCGTTTGCGCGTCGACAGAAGACATCCCAACCAGGAACCAGCTGATGAGCCAGAACACGCCGAGAATCATGCCCGCGAGTGGGCGAAAGCATAGGTTCCTTTTCATCTATCACCTTCTTGAGAGGCAACCGACGGAGTGATGGACTTGAACCTCTCTTCCCAGATCACGGCGCTTCCACTCCAGCGTAAACCGAGCCATGCAGGACTCGCGCGGTCAACTTGGGTTGAGGTTACGACACCGCAGTCAATACCAGAAATCTCGTCCTAGCAAGTGGACGCCCGGCGATTATCACCTTCCACCTCGTCGCGTCGCCTCCAAAAGTAGAGCGCCATCGCAATGGAGATAAGAAGGAGGGCAGCGCCAAACTCACCGGCTACATAACCCGTCTTGTTCCGATAGACGGTGAGGGGATCGAAAAACTGTTGTATGAAGGTGTTGTGGGATGCATGAAGGAAGACACAGGGCCAAATACTGTTCGATTTGAGGCGAAGCCAAGCCCAAACGAAGGTCAGAAACGGCAGCATAATGGTCAACAATGGAACATAGAACCAGGCCGGCGATGCTCCATGATAGTCGGCGAACAAGATGACAGGATAATGCCAAATTGCCAGATGAATCCCGTGATCAATGCAGTCGCAGGAAAACTGTGCCTCTTCGATAATTCTGGAACGAGAAACCCGCGCCAGCCGATTTCCTCGCCGATGACGGTCGCAAAATCTCGTATGACGGTGAAGGTCGCCGTGAAAATGAAGTAAAGAGTAATGCTCGCCCATGCCGGAATTGGCCCGAGGCCCAACGAATTCGTAACCTGATCCAGGAAGCTCTTGTTGTATACGCCGCCTAGCCCTGTTAGCCACACAAATCCATAAATAACTAGGCTGTATCCGAGCGGTATGAGATAGGCAATCATCTCATATCGCGTCTTGCCCCATCCCCAGCCGAGAATACGCAAATCACGACGGAGAAGCTTACATGTGAGCAAGGCAGCAAAACCTGGAGACCACACCAATCCGGCGACATATGCGCCCCAGCCGCCGCCCATGTGGCCTGATTTGATGATGAGGAAATAGAACACTGAACTGATCAGAAGCGTCGTCAGCAGGAATATCGGGATCGCTCGCGATTCGGCTACACTGCTGCGTTGAACCTGTTGGTCCATGGTCAATGTCCGCCTCCTGAACACTCTGATGCCCATTCCACGATTATTGTTCGCCGCTGCAGGTCTTCCGGGCCGCCGATCAAGCGCGTTTATGACTCACTTCAACGTCCTCGGCCTATTAAAATCCCATAGGTGGTAGATCACCGCTTCCGCCGCAGACGCAGCGGCTCAGTGCATACGGTCCCTATCGAAACTGGCCGGGAAACAGTCTGACCCAGCAGCGTTCTCGCAAGGCCAGTTCCGATAGGGACCTAGCGTTTCCCAATATCTACTTTCGCTAGGCCATTCGCTCGGGCCGTCCTGCAAAGAACAGGGTCAGCTGGCCCTCTTGTAAATGACGCTTCCACCACGGATGGTGTACTGGACTTCTGCAAAGGCGGTGGCATCATGTGCGGGATCGGAGCGAAGAACGACGAGGTCCGCGTCGTACCCCTTCGCGATGCGTCCACTGTGCTGATCAAATCCGAAACGCCGAGCGGGGCTGCTTACTGGAGTGATTGAAAAGATCACCGGTAAACCCTATGCCATGGTTCTCTTAGAACGTATTCTGCAACCCCTCGGTATGAGCCATACTATCCCAGGGCTCGATGCTCCAGGTTACGCACCGTTGCAGCGGGCGCTGGCCCGAGCCTACGACTGGGATGAAAACTCTTCGAGTGGCACGCGAGCCGGCGAGTGGGAAAAGCCCGGACTCTCGGCAGCGACAGGATTTGTCTCCACGGTCGACGACTTGGCTAAGTATGCCGTCGTACTCGATGGCGATAAGTTGGTGTCTTCTGCAAGCAAGACCGCTATGTTCACACCTACGCGATCCACGCGGGAAGAGTATCTGCCGTATGGACTGGGCTGGTTTGTGCAGACCTCCCTGGGGCAGCGATTTGTCTGGCATTTTGGGCAAGAGGATAGTTATGCGAGTCTGTTTCTTCGGGTTCCTGAGCGCAAGTTGACGCTGATTGTGTTAGCCAATTCAAATGCAATGAGCGATGCATTTCGCTTAGACGGGAACGCTGTGCATTCCTTGGTGGCTCTGGATTTTATCAAGGACGTTGTTTTGGGCACTGCAACTGCAGAAACCGCAGCGCAACATCAGCTTGAGTACGACAATGATATTGACCGGGCGTCAGCCAGTCTCTACCTGGATCAGCATGACCAGGCCGTTTCCTTCATGAGCGCTGCGTTTGCGACGGGCGTGAACCAGCAGCAGTCGGATGTGACGACGCTTTACCTTTTAATGAGGTTGCGCGATCCGAGGTTTGATCCTGTCACGGTGACCATAGGTACGGCTTTAGCTCGCCAACACCCGCATCTACCACCCGTACTGTTTAACCTGGGAATGTTCTATGAACGGGCAGGGTATTCGGAAAAGGCCATACCTCTCTTTGAAACCATCGCAGGGATTCAGCCTCCGCTGCGTCACTGGACGACTGTTCTGGCCCTGCTGGAGCTAGGGAGATGGTATGAGGATCGTGACCCATCGCGGGCCAGAAAATATCTTCAGCGTGTTGTTGCCATCGGGTGGAACCTGAATGGGGCGGTGGATCAAGCGCGATTGATGCTAAACCAGCTTCCTGCCTCTTAGCGGCCGAATGGACATTGGCGAGCGGAATGGCCTCTTTGAGAAGGCAGCCAGGCAGTGTACATATTCAGGCGCACTCCTGTCTGTGTTCTCCTCTGAGTCGGGCACGCGTTCGGGGTTTTACCGTCGTCCTGCGGCACGTCGGGCCTCTGCTTTTCCGGTTCCTCACCAAACAAACTCTTCCGTAACAATCGCGGAAGACTTTCTTCAGGTCCCTCCCCAAAAGCGTCCCTTGGCCTTGGAAGCCTACCCACTCTCGTCGCTTCACGCAGTGTGCCCCGACCCATCGGGAGACCACACAAAACGGAGTGACTTCCATGAACGCGAATACGATCCAACAGCAGCTTCCCATCAACACAATCCTCAATGGCAACTGCATCGACAAGATGCGCCAGATGCCTGCGAACAGCATCGACCTCATCCTCACTGATCCGCCTTATCTGGTAAATTACCGTGACCGGAATGGCCGCTCTATACAAAACGACGCCTGGCTCCGGCCTGCCATGCGCGAAGCCTACCGGGTATTGAAGCCGGATCGCGTCGCCATCATGTTCTACGGTTGGACCAGGGTTGATGCGTTCTTTGCTGCGTGCAGGCTTTCGTCCAGTAGGTCACCTCGTCTTTCGGAAGACCTATTCTTCCAAGACAGGCTTTCTCAGCTATCAGCACGAGCAGGCATACCTCATGGCTAAGGGAAGACCGCCTTTACCATCACGGCCCATCGCAGATGTTCTCGATATGCCGTACAGCGGCAATAAGCTGCATCCGACGCAGAAGCCCATCGCAGCTCTGGCTCCGCTAATTCGCAGCTTTACTTTGCCGGGCGAGCTTGTACTTGACGCGTTCGCGGGCAGCGGCAGCACCTGCGCCACAGCGTCGCTTTGCAACCGTCAGTACCTTGGGATCGAGCTTGACCCTGCGCACTTTGAGCAAGCAGTAAATCGCATGGCTCGGATTCGAGAACGGGCTGTCAAATGACAGCCTGTCTTTTCATATCTAGGCATCAGTTGGTTTCGCTCGCCTACCGATCTGAATAGGCTGTTCTACTTGGGAAAGGCCAGTAGTGTCTCAGTTTGAATTCTCGTCAACGGCACGAAACCGCATCACGTCTAAGCTGGCAGCCCTACCATCGCTGCGCTGTCTCGCCAAAGGCGAGCGCACGCTGCGTCATCCTGAGCAACGGTGGAAGGTGATGGCCAAGTTGGTTTGCCTTTGCGAAGTGAACAATAGACGGCGGAGTTACTGCTGACGGTCCCGTCGCTCAGATCGGCGAGGCCTCGGCCGGCATTGACAAGGCTGTTCATACGGCTAGAGAAAGGTTGGACTAACGAAAAGAATGGCCAAATCAATCTTCGCACGACGAAGGGTGCAGACTGCACAAGGCCCGTACCAGGCGTTAGACCGGGATCGTAGGCAAAAACGTGCAATCCACGACCTAAGACGTCGGGACATGTGGCGAGGGTTCGTGCGGTCATCACGTTACACAGCTTCGACGATGAGTAGGCCCGCAGCGCCGCCCCTATAGACCGCCGGTCAAGATGCGGATCGCGCGCCGGGTAGGCCAGCCATTCGGCGTTGGCATGGTTCGGTGGTGGTGTGGGGTGCTTTTCTTCTGGATTATGCGTGCCGCTGGCGGTGAAGACAATGATTCCGTTACTCTTTATGTGCGGCAGCAGGAGCCGTGCGAGCAGGTAATGTGCCAGATGATTGACCCCGAAAGTGCGTTCGAAACCCTGGTTTGTTCGGGCGCTCAGGTCGTAATTTTGCACTCCCGCATTCAAAGCCAGCGAGTCGATTTGTGTTGCGTCCAGCGTGGCTGCGAAGGCGTGAACAGCATCGAGGTCGTTGAGATCGAGCGGCCGAACTTCGGCAGCTTCCATTGAGACAAGATCGCACGCCCCAACGATGAGCCGATGGCCTCGATTGGTCAGTCGCTTGGCTGCGACCCTCCCAATGCCCGAGCTTACACCCGTCATCACTATGGCCTTCATCGTTTACGCCTTAATCCTCCATTGAGGGTAACTCTTGGCGGTCAAATGGTCGCAGGGAACGAAATCTGGCTTAGATCCAGATAGGAGTTCAAACTGAGACACTACCGAAAGGCCGCCTGACGAAGCTCGCGGCGCACGGTGCGGAAGACTTCATCATACTGAGGCAACGCTTCCATCTGATGCCCGAGACGACCGCTCCACAGCGCATTCAGACGAGCTTCTTTTGCGAGGATGCGGTCTACGATGCCTGTGGGGTCTTTCTCGCGAAAGCGAAGTTTTTCTGTAACGGCTCCGATGAGAGAGTCGATGTCGACACCCGCATGAGAGGTCAGGTACCACAGATCGTAGAGGTCGCGCGGTTCGGTGCGAGCCTTGTCCTGAAGAGCCACGATCTTTTCGGTGGCGATTTCGTTCAGGCTGTATACGGAGATTGGGCGATTTTCCGGTACGTCCTCAAACTCTGGATAGGTGCGTAGAACCGGAAGCTGTTCCACCGGAAAAACCAGAATCTCCGAAACCGTGATGTCCACCTTGACCGTGTTCGAGGTCGGCAACGGCCCTTGATACCGGAGATAAAAGGTGTAGCTGTTGACATGCGTCTGGCGATCCTCGGCCTCGAAAGAGAAGCGTATGCCGGAGGCTTGGGCCACCAACTTATAGACCTCTTCCAGCCCTGCGCGTATCTCCGCGAACTCCACTCTTCTTGCCAGCGTGAAGTCCAGGTCTTCCGAAAAACGGTAGTCGCCGAAGTGGCAGCGCTTGAGCGCGGTGCCGCCTTTGAAGATGAGCAGGTCGCAGAGCTTGCTTTGGCTCAAGCTCACCAGAAACCAGGCGAGGCTGTAATCCCGCTCCAGCACGGCCTCAGGGATACGACGGCCACCATGTTCCTTGTACAGCCGATTTGCGAGAAGGGAGAGATTGCGCTGCGGGATCATGTGTGCGGAATCGCCTCCAGCTCGTCGATACCGATGTTGAGTTGAAGACGCCAGCGTGCCTGAAAGGAACCCGACTTCGGAAGCGTCGGATCGAGGCGGTCATAGGTCGAGGTCAGCTTCGAGCGCAGTGGTTCGAGCTGCTCTGGTGAGGCCATTGCGTAGAGTTCCAGCAGGAAGCCGAGCCGCCGTCGCAAAGCACCGCTCGAAAACTGCTGCACGTAGTCGAGAAGCTGCGGAATCTTGAGGTCTTGCCGGCTCATCCAGAGAGCTTTCGCCACCTCCGGGATGCCGCCAGCGTATTGAGGTTGACGCAGGGCATCGAGGATAGTCCGTTCCTTATCGCTGACCATGACGGATTGCTGCTTCGTGACCCACACTTGCATCAGACCGAAGAAATCCGTCGGCTTGACCGTGACGAAGCGGTACTCGTGTCCATGAACCGAGCGCGGCGGAGTCCGCATCGGCGAGCTGACATAGATCGTGAACTGCGGTTGCGTGACCATACGGTGCAGCGCCATCGCGGAGGCGTGCGAGAGGAAGTAGGGGCGTCCCTCGCACATCTCGCGGGCGATGACATAGGGATCGCCGACATATTCCGTCGCCCGGCCCATCTCGAAGGGAACGAGCGTATAGAGGCCGGAGCGAAGTCGGGTGACGAGTCCCCGCCGCTCCGCCTTGTGGATCAGGGTCCGCGCCGATGAACCGCGCAGTCCGGTTATCTCCTCGGCGTCCTGGAGAGTGAACGTGGTCTTGCCGCGTTCGTTGAGTTCCACCCATAGCGCAGACGATCTTGGTCCCAGGGTTTTTGATCCGGGTCCGGCGGTCTTCGGATTGTATTCTGTGCTCATATTGTTCCCCCGCAGGGAACGAAACAAGAACACAGTATCATAATTGGATGCTATTGTCTGCATGAAACGTTCCCCCAAAGGGAACAATTCGTGATTCGGGTATCATTCGGACCCGCCACCTCTGCCGTCACGCGACAGAGGTCGCGGTCGAAGTCGGATACAAAAATGGCCCAAAATATTGGAAAACTGGGGACTAGGGCAAAGGTTTAGAGGGCAAAGGTCACGGGTCCGATAAGGGGCCAATAACCGTTCCTTTGGGTGTCTCAGGGCGCTCAGGTAGCCATCCGCTACGCCTGGTATCAACAAGTTACGAGTTATGGATTAGCTGTCACGGCAGAGGTCGCGGTGCGAGCCTCGTCGTCCCTGCCATACATTCCAGATGACTTATCTAGAAATGGCGAAACCCGAGCCATCGGGATTAGTCTTCGGTGAGATGTTCGGATAACTGATCCACCTGTTCCCGCTCGCCTTTGAGTCCCTGGCGTCCGGTCCGAGTCGCCACATGCCCGGATCCTGCCGTTATTTTCGTCCTGGATCTGAGCCGACGAAGGTTCCTCGCTTTCTGCGGACTTTGGTCCTGCGCCAACTTCCTCAGCCTGTCGGTTCCTGCCCGCAACGCCGGCGCTGATCTTCTGAAGAGCAAAAACAACAACAGGGGCGGGCTAAGGGGGCTCTGCCCCGCTCGCGCCCGCACGGGTGTCCCCAGGCTTCCGCGCTGCGCTTGTGCAGCCCTCCGCTGCGCTCCGCCCTTTCCACTCCCGCTTCGCTCCGTTCGAAGGGTGGGAGATCCCCCTCCCTTTGCAGTTGCTACGGTCGAATGATTTTCACGCTGCCGGTTAAACCGATCGACGTTCCATTCAAGAAGACCGGCGCGTCCTTCACCAACTAGTTGGATCGCATTGTCGGCGTGGCCGTCATTAGAGAGTTCAGCATATTTTCGACCTCGTTAGTGATGGCGATCATGGATTAGGGCTGCTCTCTGGACCGCCCTTGCGGCCATTCCGTAACCCGGCTTCTCAGGAACCGCCAGATACCTGCTCTTCCAAGACTTCAGAATCTAGAATTCTCTCTGCTTTTCCGCAATCGAAGCAGCCCTCATAATCCAAGGAAAGCGTAGTGCGTCGATGGCGAGATCCGGCAAGTACTGAATAACTTGATTGGGAGCTCGAACGACGCCATGTCGAACGGAGATCGACTTCTTGCTCGCAGCCGAGATGCGCGAACAGTGGATCCTCGTTGGTAAAAGCAATGGTATAAGTGCTCACGGGCGATCGTGCGACCCTGTCCTTTCCAGTGGTGGCTCACCAATCGGAGCCACTACCCCCAAAGGAAAGGCCACCTTACTGACGGCAAGAAATCGGCTTGAAGGACAATCGTGCGCAACGGCAGGGACCCCGGGGTGAAACTATCGTTTCTGATCGGGGCGGGTGTAGCTAGTCGAGTTTTTCTAATTGGGTTGCGCGGAGAGTCTGACGTTCCTTCGCCACTCCTGTGTGAGCGAACCAGCAGCGGGGCGAACGCGATATTTCGATTGCCCATTCCCCCCCGCATTTCGTCGTTACCTAATCACGGGAAAATGAATGTTCAGTTTGTAGCAAATGAAGAGAACGAGGATCGCGCCCAATGTGGAAAAAATGAGTCCGGCGGGATGATATCGTTCGTTCTTCGGGCGCAAAAACATGTGGGTAAGAGCGCCGCCGAGGAGCGATCCGACGACGCCGAGAATAATCGTCCAGAAGATCGTTATGTGCACATGCAGCATCGATTTCGCGATGAACCCCGAGATTAACCCGATGAGAATGTACCAGATCAGGTGAAACATTCTTTCCTCCTGCGCTTACCATAGAACGTCGTCGAGTATAACCCGTAGGTTTGGCAATGAACCACAGTTTTCCATGACCTGATTGGCATTCGGATCGGAGCAAATACTGAACCGATAGCCAGCCATATCTGCTTGGAGATCCTTCCCAGCATCCTATTGACGGATCGAGCCGCCCTATCGGCGCGCTTAATCAACACGCTTAAGCGGAGTGCTGAAGCATTCCAGCCGCCGCGTAGAGAACTCACCGGAATGATCGTAACCCTGTTGGACCGTCTCACCCGGTCAAGGCGAGAACTCCGAATGCTTACCGCGGAGGCCTCCTGATAGAGTCTTCTTGGCCAGGGATGCGGGCGGAATCAAGTGGCTTGAACAGAATGAAAGATGACAATTTGAGGATTCTGGATCGAGAAATCGTGAAGAGCGTCGGTGCGCAACTCTATCCTTTTAAGCTGCGTGAAAGCCTGTGATCGGACCGCCGTCCATCTGTTCGATCGGTCTAGAACCACGCTGAGTTTCTTCGAGGCGCTTCATACCCTCCGCACCATTGCATGGAAAGATCAACGTAAACGCAGTTCCGCTTCGCCCAGGAACATCATTGCTGCGCAGATGCATGCTGCCGCCATGCTTGGCGAGGATACCCGCTGACACCCAGAGTCCCAAACCGGTTCCATTCGTTCCCTTAGTCGTGAAGAAAGCATCATAAATATGCTTTCGGGTCCCTGGGCTCATGCCGCGCCCGGTATCCGCCACTGTGACGCGAACTCCAGGTTTGTCGGTGCGCCAGTCCATTGAACGCCTCACCCGAAGGCGCAGCCTTCCGCCCTTCGGCATGGCTTGGATGGCGTTCTGAACCAAATTTGCCATCACTTGCCGAAGCTCGCTGGAATAGCACGTCAGCTCAACCCCGCGTTCCTTCTCCAACTGCACAACAACTTTTGCCAGCGCCAGCTTGCCCTTGAACAGAACGAGAACCGATCCAAGCAGATCCGCCAAATTCGTGGATGTGGGGCTCGTCTGTTGCCTATAGAACTGCAGTGTATGGGTCGCGATATCAGCAGCTCTTTGGACTTCCTCTTCCGCACGCGCCGTGAACTCGCGCGCATGCTTGAGGCTCTCCGCCCCCCTTACGAGGTAAAGCAAGTTTAGGACTGCCTCTAGCGGGTTATTGATCTCGTGCGCAATCGTGGCAGCTAGTTGGCCCATCAACGTCAACTTCTCGTTCTCTGCAAGAAGCCGCTCTGCCCGCCGTTGCTCTGTAATGTCGTTGCAGATCAGAATGATGTGCGATGGACGAGCCAGTTGATCCTTCAATAGCGAAAAGGAGCACCGGACCCAGGCTGAACTTCCATCTAGGCGAACGTAGCGCTCTTCCAGAACAAAGCTGGCCATCTGACCTGATACAAGTCGATCCAGATGCTCACGGCAGCTTCGTTTGTCCTCTTTATGAGTAATGGAAAGGATCGATTCCATACCAAGGTCGTCCGAATCCCTCCCAACAATTTCTCGGTAAGCTGGATTGGTTTCCTGGAAGTGACCGCGCAGGTCCGTGATCGCCATGCCCGAGGCGGCATATTGAAAGGCTTCGCGGATCCTATCCTCCCCAATTCGGGAGGCAATGTTGGTCAGTTCCTTCATGCTGTACTCTGCCACGGGGTAGGCATTCGTCCCCATGGGACCTTCCATGAACTTGGATGCAACTAGACGCGCCGGCGCTGTTCAGGGATTATGCCGTCAAGGGGTGCGAGGCAGATCTTGCATTGAAGATGCGAGTTACGCGTCATTCCAAGTCATGACGATCCCATCCAGTCCCGTGCTAATCAATGCATAATCGCGGGATTTGGAAATCGAGGCGAGAAGGAACCGATCGTAATCTGATCCGAGTAGGCGCTCATCATTTCTGGGCACCTGCGTGAGAATCTCGTGAGTCAAGGTTGGCCTCTCCAGCGTCTTTGGCCGACATCTTGGGCCTCGAGCACAACATCTTAGGTTCAGTGCGTGCTTGCAGCCATCAGTTTCGCCAGAGAAACGCTCGCGCTCAAATTGTCGAGCCGTTCCTCTGGAACTCGGGCTGGTGCACGGCAACAGCGAGATCTGTGTGGGCGTCTGAATCTGGGTCAAATTTGAGGAAGGGAAGAGAACTTCTGGGGCAGAGTCGCGTTAGGACGCGATTTGAATCCAATCTCACGCCATGCGTCCAAACTGCCTCCTGGAGGCTGGCAATAAGCTTCTCGTGTATCAATCCGCGAATTGCCTCTGCAATGCGGCACTCATGTCAATTTGTCTCCCATCTATTTTGTACAAACTCGCTGGCACTCCAGGGTACGGTGGTGTTGGCCAAAACGCTACCCCCGGGATGTTGTTGGGTTACACAAGAAATATATTGCGCCGCGCAAAAACGCACGCTTTTCAGCGAAGGGCTTAACATCTGAAGATTACTTCGCCGCTCATCAAAGTAAGACTATGTCCGAACGACACAACAAATACCATGTCTTCGTCGTTGATGACGAGTTTGTCATTGCATCTAGCTTAACGCTAATTCTGCGTCATTTTGGCTATGATGCTTTCGGGCGAGGAGCCCCTCGCTCGCGTCGATCCGCGCACGACGCAATGGTCTCCACACAGATTTCAAGCCGAGTTCAGGCCGTCCGGATGTCGGCCTACTTCAAAGCCAATTTCACTGACCCGGCCCAGCTTCCAAGTCGGAGCGGAACAGAAATGCAAAGGCTCATCCTCTAACCATCCCAATAGGTTCCAATGCATTTTCTAAGTGCAAAATCACATGATGCATCCTTCCCTGACGGTCATAATGTTGAAGCACGCACACTGCCCTCCAACCCAGCAGTGTCGGGGCTTTTGGGAATAAAGGCCCCAAGGCGCGCTCATGCTCCATTCGAGCAGCTACGCTACGACCCAAGCTGACTAGCTTTGGGTTGCTTTCGCTGCTGCCGTCGATACGTTTCCGATCTTCCAGACTGTAATGCACTTGGCACGAAGGCTCATTTCCCGATTCCAGTGGTGAGACCGCCCAAGGGTTTCAACCTGTACCGGTCATGATTTACCAAAGGGGAATTGACAATGCCGGATTGGAAACCGACGAGGAACAAAGGAACGCGTCGGATTATAGAGCAAGTCTATGAATATAAATAAGAATATAAATAACTTGCCACGGAGACGGAATCTGTTGCGATGCGAGTGGCAACAATTCTTTCATAATTGGGTCAGATACTCTAGAAATCAAATAGGGTACACTTTGCCTTACCATTCCCCACTTCAGCCGTGCAGCCCGATGGCACGATTGTCAGAAAGAGGAAGATGCACCGTCTCTCGGGGAAAGGGCCAATCATGGCGGAGCCAACGAAGAAACGCACTGCATTTGTAGTTGATGACGAATTAGTAATCACTTCAACCCTGGCGGCCATCTTGCGTTTGAATGGCTTCGATGCAACTTCTTTCAGTGCGCCTCTTGAGGCTTTGGACGCTGCTCGGTCTCAAGCGCCTGACCTCCTGGTTTCCGACGTGATAATGCCGCTGATGTCAGGAATTGAACTAGCGATCGAAGTCAAACGGAGTTGTCCGGATTGCAAAGTTCTGCTGCTTTCTGGACAGGCGGTCACCACCGAATTACTTGCAACTGCCAAGGCTGATGGATAAGTTTTCGAGTGTTTAGAGAAACCTGCGCACCCCACAGAAGTGCTGAAGAAAATACAGGAACTCTTCTACGGAACGACCGATTCCTGTTCTAGTCCGGAGATTGCCTCGCGCCTCCACCAATGAGTGAAGATGTGCGCTTTTGCGATTCATAACTCGACCCTCGATCACTTCTCATCAAATCCGCAGTTCATCGTTACGCGTGGGTAACGATATAGATCGCCTTCTTAGCGCGGCCATGGATATTCAGGGTGAGTGCCGAAGCGCTCAGACAGCATCTCCAGCGCGGCTTGCGCCTGCTCATCCAACGTCTCGTTCACTTGGGCGAGATCCGGTACCGCAAGAAGGTTTTCCTGAACAATCTGCGCAATCACGCGCCGCAGCAGGCAAAATTCGGCCAACCGCATCCTTAGGTTGTAGCCTTCTAAATCGCTTCCGCTCCCGTGCTCGGCAGCGGACCCAATGTGTTCTTGCGCTTCTTAGGCCCGGTAGAATTCGGCCGCGCGAATTATCTCCTCCGAAAGGTCGCGAAGACAGCCTATCTCGAGCTCATCGGCTCCTCACCAAGGCCGACGTTTTGTGCACCGCCCAGATCGTATTCCTGCCACTGAGTTTCCAGAAACGTTCGAGACCGCCCATAAATGCGACCCGGTCAGAGAGGCTGGATTCGAGTCGACCAAGGTCTTGCTTCAACCCATTCGGCATCAGGCATCCTTTTGCCATCCGTAAACATCAGGAAACTAGATAGATCTCCCAAGCTGGCGCCGCCGGAGGACTGAATGGCCGACGAGGAGCGCAGACATCATTTCACAGTTCCCGTCGCTGAAATTGACATTCTATGGATCACCGCCGGCCTGGGCTGCGATGGCGATACTATTTCCATGACCGCGGCCACCCAGCCGAGCCTGGAAGATGTGCTGCGCGGCGGAATTCCAGGAATTCCCAAAGTCAGATTGCACAACCCCTTCCTATCCTACGAAAACGGCGATGACTTCCTGAGCAGTTTTCATCTCGCGGCCGAGGGTAAATTCGCGCCCTTCCTGCTTGTCGTAGAAGGCTCGATTCCCAATGAACACAACAAAAGGGAAGGCTACTGGGCCGCCCTGGGGACGGACCGCGAGACCGGACAGCCCATCCTTACCTGCGATTGGATTGATCGCCTGGCGCTGCACGCATGGGCGGTTGTCGCAGCTGGGACTTGTGCGGCCTATGGCGGAATTCATGCCATGGAAGGAAATCCAACCGGCTGCACGGGGCTGCCGGAGTATCTTGGGAACCGGTGGAAGTCAAAAGCGGGCATCCCGATCGTTTGCGTTCCAGGGTGTCCCGTCCAGCCCGACAACATGATGCAGACGCTGCTCTACATGCTTTACATGGCGGCTGGAAGAGCGCCAATGATTTCGCTCGATGAATGCCTGCGTCCGACATGGTTGTTTGGCCAGACTGTTCACGAGGGATGCGATCGAGGCGGCTATTATGAGCAGGCGCAATTTGCATCGGAGTACGGTTCGCCTAGTTGCATCGTCAAATTGGGTTGCTGGGGACCGGTGGTGCAGTGCAACGTTGGCAAGCGGGGCTGGATGGGGGGAATCGGTGGGTGCCCCAATGTCGGCGGCATATGCATTGGTTGTACGATGCCCGGCTTTCCTGACAAATTCATGCCCTTCATGAATCAGCCTCCGGGCTCGCTTTTGTCCACGCAAATGATCGCAACTTACGGTGCAACGATCCGGGCCCTCCGCAGATTCACGCAAGGCTCTTTCAACAACGTACCGAGTTGGCGACGCAGACGCGAGGCCAGCCATACTCGCTCTTCTCCGGAAGCGACTTCGACTGGTCAAAGTGAAGAAACTCAGCAACAATAACGATTTCGTGAGACAACGTAATGCATGACTTCGACCAATCTCGCCCGATGTACGCGGAAAACGGAGCTGCGGTAACCATCGCTTCCGAACGCGTCGAACGGGTGGAGGAATCCTTGGTTATGCAAGTGTTGCTCGCCGCATTGGGCCGCGCAACTCAGGAATCCCCTCGGCTTGCGGAGTCTGCAAAGATATCGAACGAGTCCGAGCTTCATCCCCCGATCAGTGACGACGAGCTTCCGACGATACAAGATCGTTACCGGGTGCTCGTGGAGCAGATTCCAGCAGTAGTCTTCATGGCATCGATGGAAGGGGGAATCGGCGAGGCGTATGTTAGCCCACAGATCGAACACATGCTCGGATTCTCGAGAGAGGAATGGCTGGATGATCCCCTTCGCTGGTACGCGCAGATCCATCCTGACGATCGGGAGCGCTGGAGTGCCGAGGCTGCGGTGATGTTTGTAACCGGGAAGCCACTGAAGTCTGTTTATAGAGTTATTGCACGCGATGGGCGGATAGTCTGGTTTCAGTGCGAGGCGAAGGTGGTGCACCGCAAGGATGGCCGCCCCTGGTTCATTCACGGGGTCGGCTTCGATGTCACTGAGTTGAAGCGGACAGAACAGGCTCTCCAGGAGGAGATTGCGGAACGCGAACGGCTGCAGAAGCTCGAACTAGAACGGCAGATCGCGAAAGCAGAACAAATGGAATCGCGACTTGCGGCCATCGTGGAATCTTCCGACGATGCGATTATTGGCAAGGATTTGGATGGAATCATTACGAATTGGAATGCGGCTGCAACTCGAATGTTTGGGTATCAGCCTATGGAGATTGTTGGAAAACCGGTTCTTGTTTTGATTCCTCCGGAGTTACGGTCCGAAGAAATAGACATACTCGAGAAACTCCGTCGGGGTGAACATATTCAGCACCAGAGAACTCAGCGAATTACGAAAGATGGTAGACGGCTGGACGTATCGCTTACCATTTCGCCGATCAAGGATAAAGATGGTCGGGTAATCGGCGGCTCCAAGATCGCACGAGACATTACGGAGATCGTGCGTGCCGAAGAAAGGCTCCGGGTCTCCGAAAAGCTTGCCGCAACCGGTCGGTTGGCCTCGGCAATTGCGCACGAGGTGAATAACCCGCTGGGGGCCATCACCAATATTCTTTATTTGCTGCGCAACGAGACCGGACTGAGCCGCGAAGGCAGCCAATTCCTGCAGATGGCCGATCAGGAATTGCGACGCATTTCACACATGACGAAGCAAGCGCTCGGTTTTTACCGCGACTCCACTTCGAGGTCGAGCTTTAAGGTCGCTGAAGAGATTGAGAATGTGCTTGCGATTTATGCGCGGCGAATCGAAAACAGCAACATAAGGGTTGAAATCCGACTCGACCATGAGGTTAAGCTGGTGGCCTTTTTGGGTGAATTCAAGCAGGTAATTTCGAACATTCTATTGAACGCAGTGGATGCGATGAAGGGAAGGGAAGCAAGGCTTATTGTCAGAGCCCATCGCCAGCGCAATGCCAACATTGAAGGGGTGCGAATCAGCATTGGCGATACCGGTGTTGGCATTCCACCTGAGCACAGAGATAGGATATTCGAGGCTTTCTACACCACCAAAGAACAGACAGGCACCGGCCTCGGGCTATGGCTTTCACGTTCTCTTGTCGAGAAACACGGAGGTTCAATACGAGTGCGAAGCCGTAGCAATCCGCTAAGGAGCGGCACAGTCTTTTCAGTTTTCTGGCCGTGCCAGTCGTCTTGAGGGGACCAGGGGCCCTTCCTAATATCGGCCCTGTTGCGGCAAACGCTCGGTGAAGTTCAAGTTCGAAGTTCTTATGGAAGCGGTGAATTGACCGGATTTCAACATCGGGTATGACAATTATTCCAACCCAATTTCGGCCAATGCTTCCTTGGACGCACAACGTTCCGTTTCCCGGAATAATCATTGAGTCGATTACGCTCAAAATGCTCGAGTACTAAAGACCTTTTCTTATCAGAGCGGCTCATTCAGATAACGGCGCGTAAGGCAACCGCCACGCTCTCTCGAGCAGTCCTGAGAGCAACGCCGACCGACTCGCGTGCAGCGATTGTATGGGCGAGTGCCGATCTCTTTCGTGTTCCCCGATGTTCGAAAGCGACAGTCTCGATTTCACCGCCGAAGAGCGTATGCTCCTCGTCCAGCCGATCGAGCGATGAGTTCAACGCCGCAACAACTGCCTCGGCCTCATCGGCGGGGACGATGAGTTCAACGTTAATCTTCTTGTATAGCATTTGAATAATCTCCAGTCTCTATCTTATGCCTGCCCGACGCGGCTGAGCTCCGAATTGGCGAACCAGCGTGCAGGTCAGTCAAGGACGGCGGCGCAACGTAAGCCCCGCACGTGATGTATTTCTCATTGCAAGGTGTTGGAACGTTGGCTTCTACCTTGGACATGACGAGGGTAAGATGAGCTGTGATAGGAAGGTTCGCCTGACATCCGAATATGAAGCGGCCACCGCTCTGTTTTTTGAGGCCGTCACGGAGCTTCGGCGGAAGATCGGAATTTCGACCCGAGAGGACTACGAACAGCTTGGCCGGAGGGCAAACGACGCCCGCGTGAAGTCCGAGCAGGCGAGATTGGCGCTCGAGCAACACGTCGCGGAACACCGCTGCTGAGGGGCATCATAATATGTCATTCGGGTTGAGAGCGCACCGCAGGGCATCGATGTCCTCCATCGAGGGCTTCACTCAATTGCGGAACGACCAAGGCTCCGAGATACAACAATCGAGCATACGCGGGCATCACACTGTGGTCAGAACTACGAAGAGGTGGCTATGAGTGTCGCGACGATGCATGAGCTGTTAATCGATGAATTAAAGGATCTTTACTCGGCGGAGAAGCAGATCGTACGCGCTCTTCCCAAACTTGCAAAGGCAAGCTCGTCGCCGGAGCTTCAGCAAGCTCTCTTGCAACATCTCGAGGAAACCAAGGGTCAGGTGGCCCGGCTCGAGCAGATTTCCAAGATCGTCGGGAAAAAGCTCACAGGAAAGAGTTGCGCCGGTATGAAGGGTGTCCTCGAAGAGGGGTCGGAAGTCCTCGAAGATACCGACAAAGGGGACGTTCGTGACGCCGCGCTGATATCCGCGTCGCAACGGGTGGAGCACTACGAGATGGCGGGTTATGGCTCGGCGCGAGAGTTTGCCAAGCAACTCGCGCTCTCAGATGTCGCTCAGTTGCTGGACGAGACCCTGGCAGAGGAGAAGGCCGCCGATAAGTTGCTCAGCGGAATTGCAAAGGGTGTCAACAAGAACGCCACAAAGGCGAGCTAAATCATCGTGCCGCCGTCATGCGGAATATTAGATTCCGGTAAGCGAAGAGCAGAGAACCGATCGATCTTTACGTAAAAGGAATTGGTAAAGAAAAGCTCGTGTCGGGGCTGTCCGAGAACTATTCAGATGCTCTTTCCGGGTGGTCGCCGAGCCTTTCAATAAAATAGCAATCCTTTTAAGTAGCTCAGTCGGGTGAATCGGTTTTGGGAGGAGAGCAAAATCCGGCACGGTCGAAGCCCAACCCAACTCCGGAAAAACCTGGCATAGCCATGTCTGTAATCCCATAGGTCCGGAACTTCAATGTGCGCGGCCTGCAGGGCAGCACTCGGAAGACGTTCTTGTGTAACCTAAGCGGGAGCCCCGAAGTTACCGTATTGGCCCGCACCGCCGTACCCATGGAGTGCCGTAAGCGTACTTCCAGTCCCTATTGACAGCAGTAGAGTGTGTCATCAGGTGTCCGCTTGCTTTGTAGCTGTGGAAAAACTCTCTGGACTGAAGAAGAAACAGCTATCGGGCATCGATTCGCTCGTTGCATTCACGGCTTCGGGTCTGGAGATTGTCGGATTTCAGCGGTCGGGCTTACTTTCGCAAGGTGGCGAACCAAGCGCTTCAGATTTTGTGCGGTTGCGGCCATTAAGAACTGCTCGCGCACGTGCTTTAGCCTTCGCAGGCGAGCACGGCGGAGGCAGATGCGATTCTTCAGCTCGCCAAAGCTGACGTACTTATCTATCAATCGCAACAGATGGCTCTCCGGAACATGATCCTCGATGCGGAAGTAATAGAACAGGGACTCGGAGCGGCATTGCTGTCCCATCATGACAATGAGTCCTCCGGCGCAGATAAGAACAGCTTGCCGAAGACCGTCTCATTATTCAAGATAAAATCTCATATATTGCGGAGACGAGACTAGAGTTTTTCAACAGCTACTTTTTTTGTGGACACTTGTTGAGTGTGTCTTAGGCGGCCTGAGATAAGTGGGCCTGGAGCGAGGGGGTCAGGTTCCAGGGCAACAGATCCTGTATGTGGCTGATGGGATGATCGGCGATCTGTGCGAGCACGGTACGGAGGTAGAGTTCCGGATCGAGTCCGTTGAGCTTGGCCGAGCCGATTTGGGTGTACATGGAGGCGGCGCGACTCCCGCCGCCTCCACCAACCTAACTTTACTATTTACTATTACTTGCGGATTATGAGAAACTAGCGTCCTTCAAATGTACCTGGAGGACGCATGATCACGCTCTATCGCAGACACCGGACGACCTGTAAGTTTAAAGGCCGCAAGGCGAAGTGTTCCTGTCCGATCTGGGCGCAGGGAATCCTTGATGGGGAGAAAATCCGGCAGTCGTTAGACCTCACAAATTGGGAGGCCGCGCAAAAACGGGTACGGGACTGGGAGATCGACGGAAAGAAGAACGTCGTCAGTCTGGGAGCCGCGTACGACCGCTTTATCGCTCAACACGAGGCGAACCACCACGCTAGAGCTACAGTGAACAAACACAAGCTTCTAAAGTACAAAGCGGTAGCCTTCCTGGGGGATGTAAGCCTCAAATCTATCTCAGTTATGACGTAGCGAGATTCCGGGATTCCTGGTCAGGGATGTTTAATTTCGGCCACGGACTCTCTCCCACCACAACACGGACCGAAATCGAACGGCTCCGGTCATTTTTCAAGTTCTGCCTGGAACGAGAATGGATTGACAAAAATCCCGCCTCAGCGCTCAAGCTCCCGATCGTTAAAAATATCGAGCGCCATCCCTATGAGGATTACGAGTTGAACGCCATTGATACTGCGATAGGATTTTTCCCGAATAAAGGAATCTATGGGGAGTTGAACAGGGAACGGATTAAGGCGTTTGTCGAAGTTTTAAAGTGGACGGGAATGCGGATCGGCGACGCCGTACAGTTCTCAAAAGACACGATTAAAGACGGGCAGATTATTTTGAGAACACAAAAGAACGGGAAGCGGGTATCAATTCCGCTCCATCCTGAAACGAAATTGGCGCTCGAAAAAATCGAAAATGGAAATCATTATTACTTTTGGTCGGGTAAAGGATCAACGAAGTCTTCGGTATCAGATTGGTGCAGGACGTTTATGCGATTGTCGAAAATTGCAGAAGTCCGGGTGACTGGACATCGCTTCAGGCACACACTCATCGTAAAACTACTCTCGAACGGCATACCAATTTCAGAGGTTGCCGCGATCGCCGGAAATTCGCCGCGAATTATTGAAAAACACTACAACCAGTTTATTCAGTCGCGCCAGGACCGGCTAAACGAGGCGGTGAAGCTATTTGGTGAGATGTATAAAAGTGAACAGATTTCCAGTTTGAGACTAGATTAAATTTGAGCAAGTTTCGCTGAACGCACGCGAAACTTAATCCCAAGCGGTTTTCCCGCCGGACCATGACCCGGCGGGGATTTTTTTGTCTCGTAAGGCGCCTTCCTACCGTCCGAGTGACCTTCTGAAAAGAGAGACCCAAAGGCGGGAGTGTGGTGCTGTTTCATAGCTGGTACGGTTACTTGATCCCGCCAAAGATGCGGGGCGTAAGGGACTACTCAGATGCCCGCCGCGACGTTACCGGCGGGATTATTTCCGTTAAGCAATTCTGACTTTGTTCATCGCCATAACTCTATTTCAAATTTGATTCTTCCATGAGGGCGTCTTCGGGGTTAACCTCGTCTTGGGGGACGGTATGTCTGCTATCCGACGCAAAGGCTACACCTGTTTGTTCTGGCAGGTCAATCGCAAAAAAGGAGAAGAAAAGGCGAAGGATGCGAAGTAACTATTTAAGAGGGATGAGCAAAATTGACCATCCCTTCCGGAAGTCCTAGGCTATCGTGGCATCAGGTCAAACTAAAAGCGAGATTAGAGAAGAATTTTTCGTCAGGTTCCCTTCTATGTTTAGAACAGGTCTACTTTACGTTAGGCTAATTTTTCCCATCGGAGGGTTCTCATGAATTCGACCGCGCGGCGCGTGAATCCGGATTCGACCATCGATGTCATCTGCACGAAGTGTTATCAGACCATCGCAAGATGGAAACACGAAACCGATTGTGGAGATGAAGTGGAACACGCCTGTGTGCCACTCGAAGAACTGCACTCGCATCTAGTACCGATAAAGGCTGCCATTTTTTCGGAGTGAGCGAACGCAAAAAACCCGCGCTTTGAGGCGGCGGGTACAACGGATTCTATGCACCTGTTGTTTTGTGATTAGGTCTGATTGAGGTTCGACCTTCGACCGGCCCGCTCCCATACACGGGCCACCTGATATTACCGCATGGAAGGTGAAAATTATATGAAGCTAGCAATCCTTGTGATCACAACCGATCCTGGTACAGAAAAACGCCAGTTTGCTTCCTTTCGCTTGCCAACCGCTTGAAAATAACATCGAACCATTGTTCGCCCTTCGGCGGTTCATATCCACACTCAAAGCACTTTGCAGGGGTTCCATACCCGAATGTCCCCTCGGCGATGTTGTCTTCGTGGCCGCACTTTTTGCATTTGATGGTCAGTTGGATAAAGCTCATTTGCAATATTTGGGTTCTTTGTAGCCTGCCGGCGCGGGGCCGAGCGTTGAGGTAGCGTCGGGGTACCAGGCATATCGGCACGCCCATGTTGACCATTGTTCAATACCGCCGTCGATGATGTGCTTTAGCGACCAAGAGGTCGAACATGGAAGGCTTAACGAGCACGCCCTTCCAACTTCGGGGTGCCAATGACCTGCCCCCGATTTCTCAACCATTGATAACCGGAGTTTCCCGGTTTTTGACCCGCCCCGGAAAACCCAGCCAAAACGTGTTGGAAATTTCGGCTTGCGTGGTTCGGTTAGTGCCCGTTTGGCGGGCACGATTGCGGTTAATGTAACTCAAGTGACGGTCTCAAGCAAGGACCTTGAGACCGGGGCGTAGGTAAGATTACTGCCAGCCGCAGCCGTGCGGTGGATATGTGGTAAACGCGCAGCGTTTTCCAAGGCGGGTTTATCGCCGTCATATCCACCGCTGCATATAGCTGCGAACTCAGCCGGCGTACGATCGGCCAGTGCCGAGTGTGGCCGGTGGTGGTTGTAATCGCCGAGCCAGGTCGCCAACTTGCGTCGGCCATCGGCGAGGCAGTGGCGTCGCGGTTCTCCTTCTTCTCGACCCATTTGATGTCCTCAGGATCATCGATAATCACCACACGCGGCCGGTACTGCCGATGCTTAAGGCCGCGGATCTTCTGTCCGCGTGAACGAGCAAGGATACGAACGTCATTCGACAGCAGAAGATTTCGTGCCTGCCATTCCTCATCGGACTCGAATGTGGGCTCTGGCACAGGATCGTCGATAGCCTTGATCGCCAACGTGCCATAGTCCTGCTTTAAGAGATCGTTGTTCTCAAGCTCGTACTTGATGTTCGATATGTTGGTGCCAGACTGCAGGGTCGTGTCTGCACCGATGATGATGAACGGCTCATGACGCTCAAGCGCAAGGAAGATGGGCAGGATGAGCGAACCCCAGGTCGTCTTCGATGACCCGCGAAAACCGATCACCTCCACAAACTCATCGGTCTCGCTCTCAAGCGCGGCGATCATCTCATCGTGAAAGTCGCCCGGCGCGAGATACAGATGGTGTGAGAAATATAAAAGGCCGAATCCCTTGAGGGTCTTTCGGAGCTGGCGGCGAATCTCGGGTCACTGAGTAGCCCCGTGAACTCTGTTTCAGCCGTTCTGGGCGTGGAGAGGATCGTTGGCGGCGGCATCTGCTGGGTGTGATTCGATGAGCTTCGGCCTTTGCTGCGGAATCGTAAGGTCTATACCCCAGCGCTTAAATGCCTTGGCGATCTGCATGGCCTTCTCTGGTTCAAGTGGTACGGCGCGATAGACGTTCACATCCACTGAGCCGAGCTTGCGTTCGAAAATACCCGCATCCATCTCCGCTTTCAGAATGGCGAGGTCAAGCTTCATAAGCGTATTGATGGCCTTGATGATCTCGTCAGTCTTCGGAGGATAGAGACCGAATTTCTCTAGGTATTCCCACTTGTAGTCGATGATCCGCCAGAGGCGCTCTACCATGAGGCGATAACTTTCCTTCGTGATGGCGAGGCGTTCGCCGATCTTTTGATCATCAACCGCAAAAGCGGCCTGTCGCGCAAGTTTGCGGACGACCTTAGATACGTAATGCCAATCAAGCGGATTGCCCGCCGCGGTCTGGAAGCCTTTCTCCTGGAGGTCGCGCTGAAGCTTTTGAACAGAAGTGAGCGGATCACGGGCGAGGATGTTCCGAATGGCAAGCTTCAATTGGTGCTCTGATTCAGCCGTCTTTCTCATTGGTTGTTATTTGCGGTGAGTCTGACTCTTTATTGTGATATTTCGAACGTACCTCAAGGAAGCTACGAATCTCGCGCAAGTCTGCAAAGTCGCATACGATCTCGATTTTTGCCTTCATCTTGTGAAGCCTATCGAGCTCTGCGGGGTCGTAGTCAGTTATAGCTTCTAATTTCTTACGAAGTTCTTCCTGGCTGACTGCCGGAGCAAACTTCAGGGTGTAGCGTTCGATCATTCTAAAAATTGATGTTTGTTCGCCATATGTGGAGGAGAACTTGCGTTCCAGCGAAAGAGCGTATACTCCCTCTCAGTTGGTACTTCTTCCTCGCTCTAGCTGATGACGGCTTGCTCCTGACGAGCACCTCTCACGAAAGACCAAGGTACGGCATGGA
>Ga0193726_1000239_pt1 | contig 72054 bp, 53 predicted proteins | sample H2c1metaG_FD_144928 | JGI IMG/M metagenome (GOLD analysis project Ga0193726, IMG submission 144928) | Soil microbial communities from a riparian zone of the East river system, Colorado, United States - H2c1 | ecosystem: Environmental > Terrestrial > Soil > Riparian zone | place: USA: East River... | reverse complement strand
CCAAATGCTTCGAACCGTTCTGCACGACCTCCAGGACAAATGTGCCCTCGCGGAAACGGATATTCTGATAGCTGACTTCCGGCGGACCGTAGCCCCATCCGTTCCAGCAACCGAACGGACCGCAGACTAGACCTCCGTACCCGCCGGGATAAACACGTTCGACCGTTGCATTGCGACCCCTGATGGCGAATTGATAGTCGACAAGAAAATCGGCGGTTGCCGGATCGCCGACTTGCGCCAACCCCTTGGCGTTGAGTTGGCGTTCGATTTCCACGCGCAATTGCCGACGGGTAATGTCGTCCACCGGATCAGATTCGGCGGCAACAGTTCCATTGCGGCGAATCACATCCCGCGATATCACCGGACGGTCCGCGCCGGGAGCCGCTTTCCTGCTCGCTTGCATGGGCCTCCAGGCCCAGGTCTGATGCTTAAGCACGGAGATCGTGGAGTCCCGAATGACTTCGACATGCTCATCGCACCCGACAAGCAGAAGTCCGCTGCCGAGAACCACGGCAGCCAACAGACGCGATGCGCTTTTCGAAATTGTCTTGAATTGCATTTCCTAAGCCTCCCAAACACAGCCATTTCTCCCCCTGTCTAACCCTTCAAGGGCGTCAGAGTTGCGCGAAAAATGAGGAGTCGGGCGACCGGTAAATGGGAATCCGGGGGAGCAGAATTGAATCTGCGCCCATCCGATTATTGGTGAACAGGAGAGGCCCAATTGGCGGGAGGGAAAACGATGGGCCAAAAATTGGGAGCAGGATGGTCGAACGCAAAGGCAACCGCAAAAGTTCCAGGCGACGAGGGTTCACTGCGAACCACTCGGCAACTCTGCTCCAATTTGTTTTTTGGATTTACAAGGACGAGTGGCTGTCCTGGTAGCAGTTCCATTTTCAACCTGAGAAGGCCGCCATGCGCGTTGACCACTAACGTCTGCGTGTCTTCTTGTACCTGCACGCGATCTGGAGTTTCCGTGACGACGGTGACCGCCATCTGCAGCATGACGCGCTCGCTGCGCCTGCGGTTCGCCGGATCGTTGATGGGGAACTGTGGCATTCGTGGTCTCCAAAATATAATCGTTCATTTCCCGGCATCGGTATCTGGGTCTTGGCGTGCTGACACGCAAGCGCTTGTGTGAAATGCTCGTGGCCGGATGGCGATTGACGCACGAGATTGTCAATTGAACTGGACTTGCACAGCTTACAGGAACAGGTAGGGGCAGCCGCCTGTTTCCGAACAGCCGCGGCGAGAGTTGGTTATACGGTCTTTACCGGATAACCGCACCATTACTATTACTAAAATAATCCAATTTCTGCTGAAGAGCCGTTTTGGCGGCCGGCCATTCGGAATCGATGATGCTGAAATATACCGTGTGGCGAAGCCGGCCGCTTGCCGTGATCATGTGGTTGCGAAACGTTCCTTCCTCTTTCGCACCGATGCGCTGAATGGCGGCGCGAGACTTTTCATTGAGAGAGTCGGTCTTAAGTTCCACGCGAATGCACTTGAGAGTTTCAAACGCGTGGCGAAGCATGAGGAATTTAGCTTCCGTGTTCACAACCGTGCGTTGCCAGCTCGGGGCTATCCACGTCCAGCCAATCTCCACACGATGATGAGTGCAATCGATGTTGGCAAATCGTGTGCTGCCAATCGGGCGGCCGCCAGTTTTTTCGATGGTGGCGAAAGGAAGGGAAATGCCGCGCCGCTGCTCGTCCAATGCGGCGGCTAGATATTCAACCATTTCTTCTTTGCTGTGTACCGGCGTGGGAATCCAGCGCCACAGCTCTTCTGCAAGTCCCACTTCTGCCAGACCATCGGCATGCCCGTGCGAAAGCGGCTCCAGGCGAACGTGGCGTCCTTCCAGAGTTACCGGTGCAACTTCCATGGGGGCGATCATGATCCCGGGAGTGTAGCCACAACTTGCCAAAAATTGCAGCGCCAATATGGAACATGGGGCAAACCGTTCTGAACAAAAGAGATGCAGCATCCGCAATGAGTGAGTTATGATAGAGTCTTCGGAATCTATCGAGCTAGGATGACAATGCAGACTGCAACGAATGGGAAAGTATTGCTAAGGGTGAGGCCGCGGGGTTTTTGCGCAGGTGTAGTGCGCGCCGTGGACATTGTTGAATTGGCGCTGGAAGCGTATGGCGCGCCCGTCTATGTTCATCACGAGATTGTCCACAATACCTATGTCGTCGAGCAGTTGCGCCGCCGCGGAGCAATTTTCGTGGAATCCATCGGCGATGTTCCCCATGGCGCAGTACTGGTTTTCAGCGCACATGGCGTGCCGCCCACCGTGCGGGAAGAGGCGAAAATACGCTCGCTGAAAGTTATCGACGCGACCTGCCCCTTGGTGACAAAAGTTCACCTGGAAGCGTTGAAATTTGCGCGAGAAAAACGGACCATCATTTTGATTGGCCACAAAGATCATCAGGAAATCGTCGGTACGTCTGGAGAAGCGCCTGACCGCACGATCGTGGTCGATTCTGTGGCCGCTGTTGATGCTCTGGAGGTCGAAGATCCGGAGAAATTGTCGTTCCTGACGCAAACGACGCTGAGCCTCTACGACACCCAGGAAATTGTGGCACGACTTCGGCAGAAATTCCCGGCTATCAAGGGACCCGCAAGCGACGATATTTGCTATGCAACGCAGAATCGCCAGGAAGCGGTTGAACAGGTTGCCAAAGATGTGGATCTGATTCTGGTCGTGGGCTCGCCGAACAGTTCGAATTCCAACCGGTTGGTGGAAGTGGCGCAACGCAGCGGCGTTAAAGCGCAGCTTATCGATTCCGCCAAGGACATCGACGTGAAGTGGCTGGAAGGTGTTGCGCGCGTCGGACTAACGGCTGGCGCGTCCGCTCCCGAAGTTCTCGTTGAACAAGTCAGCGAGCGCCTCGCCGAATGCGGATTTACCGACCAGCGCGATTTGGATTTGATTCGCGAGGATGTTCGTTTTACGCTACCCGCGGAATTGGCAACCATCGCGCCCGCACCCAGGCGCTAGTCCGGTTTGCCAAGGCGGTATAGGGGATTTATTCCGGACCAGGATCTTTGGCTCCGGCGAAAAGCAATCACCAGGTCGTTTGTGAAGAAGGAGCTTAACCTTGGCGGTCAAAATCGTCCGTCAGCCGAAGAAGATTGCCTTGATTGGCGCGCCTTCGAGCGCAGCTGCATTTCTACCTGGCAGCGAAAAGGCCCCGGCTGCAATCCGTGCTGCAGGAATCGTCGAGAAGCTCGAAGCTGCCGGTTTTGAAGTGATCGATCATGGCGACTGTGCGCCGCGGCTTTTTGCCGACGATCCGGAACATCAACGTGCCCGAAATCTTCCGGCGATTGTAGCTGGTCTTACGGATCTGAAAGCGCGGGCCGAGATTGCAGTGAAGAGCGGGGCGCTGGTCCTGGTTCTTGGCGGCGACTGTGCACAGGTAATCGGCCTGTTGACCGGCGCCCGGCGCTACTACAAACATCTGAATCTGTTGTGGTTTGATCGCGACGCGGATCTGAATACTCCTGCCACCACGCCCTCCGGGCGCATTGACGGGATGGTTGTAGCGCATATCATTGGCAAAGGTTCGCCGGAGCTTGTGCGCTTCTGGGGGGAGCCATCCATCGTTCGCGAGCCGGATGTCACGTTGTTTGGAATTGACAGACTCGATCCCGGCGAACAGGAATTTCTGAATACTTCACCAATGCGCCATGTCTTGGCCACTGAGATTCAGGCCAAAGGGGCTGCCAGGGCCGCTCAAGAAGTTCTCACAACAATTCATGCGGACACGCGCGAATTTGTTTTGCATCTCGATACCGATGTAATTGCTCAAGAAGAGTTTTCTCCTGTGAATGTTCCAGGAAGCGGTGGGCTGCGGCTTGGTGAGGTCCGCGCTGCACTTACCACGATTGTTGAGAACAAGAACTTAATCGGTCTGGACGTGGCCCAATACAACCCGGACAAGGATCCAGATGGTAGTGGCGCAAAAAAAATTGTCGATCTACTGGTCGAAGCTCTGACAGTAGGTCTCAAAGCGGTGGAGGCGAATTCCTCCGAGGGTGCTTCTCCGGCACTGGAAAAATCTTCCTCCGAAGAGACTTCAGCCTAGGTTGTCCGTCTTCTTGCCCTTCCTCAGGGCTAAAGGACCGGCCCGTCCGGTTCCGGTTATTTCTTTTCTTCTGCCTGCAGATTGGCGCTCAAATCTTGAAAGACACCTGCCGAACGAAACTCCGGGATCCCGGCACAGGCGCGGAGCGCGACAGTTGCGCACAAAACCTCTGGTTCACGCAGGGGGCTTCGCGCGAATATGGCGCGCGAGTCCCAGAAAAGAGAAATTGACACCGGCCGCGAAAGCGTATTGTTCCACTTCTTCAGCCGGAACATATTGAGAAATTTCCCGTCGCGCTACGGCGATGAACGCAGCCTGCGCATTGCTGTTGTCAGGAATGTCGCGCAGTATTTCTTCCGCGCTGGAATTCCAGGCGCGTAACCGCTCGCGAAAAATTTCGATATGCTTTTCTGGATTTTCTGCAAAACCGAAATGAGTCAGAAACAGTTTGCGCGGATTTCTCTTGAGAATCGTTGTAAGAGATTGCTCCCACTGTGCAAGATCGACTTCCGGAGGGGGAGTCGCAGGCATAATGTAGGGTTGATTTGAAATGCGAACGCCTGCAGTGTCGCCAACGAAAGCGATTCCTTCCGTTTGATCAAAAAAAGACACGTGGTGTGCGGCATGGCCCGGAGTGTACTCCACAGCAATTTGCCGGGCGCCAATGGTGAAGGACTCCCCGCCCCCCAGGATCCGTAGATTTTGTGCGGGGACTGGCAAGGTGTCACCAAAAAGCCGATTGATGTCGCCGCTCCATAGGCGCCCCGCGCTGGCCAACAATCGCGTGGGATCGATCAAATGCGGTGCACCAGCCTTGTGGACGTACACAGGCAGCCGCGGATTTTCGCGGACAATAGCCCCCGTGGCACCGGCATGGTCCAAATGAATATGAGTGAGCAGAACGGCCTCTAGAGTTTGCAGTGTGAGGCCAAATTCCGCCAGGCGATTGCGCAAAGCCGGCAAAGTGGAAGCAGGGCCGGGATCCACGATGGAGTAGTGACCACCTGATGCAAGCAATGCGGAGGCCACGCACCGGGGCTGGCCGTCCCAATGCAAGTCGAGCGTCGTTACCGGATCCATAGTGAAGTTTAGTTTAACGCAGCAGAGTGCGAAAACAGTGGTCCCCTCGGCGACGGCAGGCGACGCCTAAGCACAAATTTTTTCTGAATTTGGTGTAAATCGAAAATAATGCGTGTCTTTTCCTCCCGCAAAACAATCAAACGACTACGGGGGCAACTCTTCTCGCCTATGCATGGTGTCTGCAGAAAACTTCCTCTAGTGGACGAGGAAGTACTTGCGAAGACAGGGAACTCTGGACTAGGCTTAGAGCACCGTTTTTGTAGTTTCTGCAAGCTCTCCCCCTTGGTGCGCAGGGTGTCTGCCGGGAGAGTCGCTTATTGCGTGTGGCGGCCCGCACGGAAACGGCAGGGGTTTTGCTGCGATACGTCATACGGAGTCTACCCAACGCAGCAGGTTTGAAATGGGTGGACGCATCAATCAAACAGGTTTAGATCATTCAGATAGCGATGATTTTATGGAGGAATATGATGCGTAAGTGGTGTTCAGTAGTGGCCATGGGAGCGCTCCTGGCGCTGCCCACATGGGCTCAGCAAAAGAGCAGCAATGCAGCAGATGATGCCAATACATCCTCAGAAACGAATGCCGCCGCAGGAAATGCGGCCAGTGTAGCCCCGGCATCGCGCAATGTGTTTGCATTGCCTTCCGCGCCTCGTCCGAAGGCGACTCCGTTCCCGGCGGCTGCCACGCAGGGCACGGAAGAGGCGCCGGGCCGTCTGTTGCCCCGCTATGAAATCGCGGCCATGTATCAATATCTGAATTTCAATCCGGGCGACCCGTTTGACAGCTTCAACAATCACGGCGCTACGGGTTCCTTTACGTATAATGCGAACAAATGGCTCGGTTTGACCGCTGAAATCGGCGGCTATCATTTCGGCAGCCGCAATGTAAACGCTTCAACTGCAGGATTCAGTACCAGCGGAGGAATCACCAGCTATTTGTTTGGTCCGCGCCTGAATTTGCGCCGATTTGATCACTTCGTACCATTCGCCGAATTTCTTGTCGGCGGAGCGCATGGCGGACCGCAGCTGACGGGTGGAAATAGCCAGAGTTCGTTTGCCCTGGCAGCCGGCGGCGGTGTGGACATGGTCATTCTGAAGAATCTGGCCTGGCGCGTGGCTGAACTGGATTACTTCAATACCAATTTTTCTGGTCAGTTTCTCGGCGCAACGGCTCGTCAGAATAGCTTCCGCGCTGGAACGGGTCTCGTGTTGCGCTTCGGTATTCCGAATCCGCCGCCTCCGCCCAATCATTCGCCGGTCGCGTCCTGCTCAGCCAATCCGGCCTCCGTGTACACAGGTTCGAGCGACAACGTTGCGATTCACGTGGCTGCCAGCGATGAAGACAACGACGCTCTCACTTACAGCTACACAGCTACCGGCGGGACCGTTGATGGCAACGGCGCTGATGTGCGCTGGAGTCCAGCGGGCTTGAAAGAAGGCACCTACACGGTTAACGCCAAAGTTGACGACGGCAAAGGCGGAACGGCAACCTGCGCCACCGACGTTGCTGTTGCTCCCAAGCCAAACACTCCGCCGACGATCTCCTGCGCGACCGATCGCAGCCCAATTATGCCGGGCGAGCGCACCGGAATCACCGCCACTGCCAGCGATCCGGATAACGATCCGTTGACCTACAACTACAGCACCACTGGCGGCCAAGTCGTCGGCAGCGGCGCTAAAGTTGAATTCGATTCAACCGGACTGCAGCCAGGCAGCTACACCGTGAAATGCTCGGTGAGCGATGGCCGCGGCGGCAATGCCGATGCTTCGACCAACGTGGATGTGCAGCAGCCGCCTCCTCCGCCTCAGGCGACCAAGGTTGGCGATTGCGGATACAACAAGCCCGCAGCCACCCGCTTTGACAACGCTTGCAAGCGTGTTGGCGACGACGTCGCCCTGCGCCTCAAGAATGACCCGAACGCGAAGCTGGTGATCGTGGGCTTTGCGGATGCCAAGGAACCGAAGGCTGCCAAAGTTGCCGCTACGCGCGCTGACCTGGCTAAAGCGTACCTCGGTGAAAAGGGTATCGATGCCTCTCGTGTCTCCACCCGTACGGGTGAAGCCTCGAAGGAAAAGGGCATGGATAAGGAAAATCGCCGCGTTGACTTCGTCATCGTGCCGGAAGGCGCAACATACTAAATCACGCGGCGAGCGGCTCGTCGCTGAGACGGGCTGGCTCGCTGCATAACAGAATCAATCGACCAGCGGGCTCTTTGAGATAAAACTCAGGAGCCCGTTTTGTTTTAAAATCATTCGGATTTCAACTTACGGAGACCGTTTGAAGCACAGAGATTGTCTTGTTTCTTGCGTCGTGGTCCTGGTTCTAGCGATTGGCGCAAATTCCATCGCTGCTCAGGATTGGAAGCGCATCGGACCTGCAGGCGGCGACGTAATCTCCCTAGCCGCCGCTGCGCCTAACCATCTTTACCTGGGCATGGCCGACGGACACGTCTACGCCTCCGACGACGGCGCAAAACGCTGGGAGTTGCGGGGGCGCGTGGACCTGCGGTCGGATGCAGTGGTGCAGCGTCTGGTGGTCGATTCGCGTTCTGCGCGGCGGCTATTTGCTGCCGTTTGGTATCAGGAACTTTCCGCAGGGGGCGGCCTGTTTCGCAGCGAAGACGCGGGGCGGGTGTGGGTTCCGGCGGGGCTTGCCGGAGAAGCGGTGCGCGCGGTCGAACAAGCACCTTCTGCTCCGGAGACATTTCTAGCAGGTACGCGTAGCGGAGTGTTTCGTTCCACCGACGATGGAGTCACTTGGCAACGCATCACTCCCGCTGGTGATCAAGAACTTCGCAACATTGATTCTCTTGCCTTTGACCCGCGTAATCCGCAAACGATGTACGTCGGGACGTACCATCTGCCGTGGAAAACAATCGATGGCGGAAAAAATTGGACTGCCATTCCCGCTGGAATGATCGACGACTCGGATGTAATGAGCCTGCGCATCGACGCCGCGCACCCCGATCGTGTTTTTGCCAGCGCGTGCTCGGGCATTTATCGCAGCGAAAATGGCGGTGCTCAGTGGACCAAACTGCAGGGTATCCCTTACACCTCGCGGCGCACGCAAGTTATTGTGCAAGATCCGTCCGACCGGTCGGTACTTTACGCGGGGACCACAGAGGGGCTGTGGGCCACGAGAGATTCTGGTGAAAATTGGTCGCGTATTTCGCCACGCGATTGGGTAATCAATGGCGTTGCGTTTGCAAAGAACTCCAATTCTGAACCGGATCGGCGTTTGATTCTGGGCACGGAAGGACAAGGGGTCGTTATCAGCGATGATGCGGGAAAGTCGTTCGTCGCTGCAAACGATGGACTGTCGCATTATGTCGTTGCAGATCTGGTTGGTGACCCCGGAGATCCACAGCACCTTCTGGCGCGCGTGCCTGGTCTTCCAGGAGTCCTGCAGGAGACCCACGATGCGGGCAGGACATGGATTCCGCTTGCAGGGGATATTCCGTCTCCAATCCGGAAAATTCTGGCGGGTGACACCGGGTGGTTTGCTTTGCTCGATGCGCGGGGCGGACTCGCACAATACGATGCTGCTTCGAAAACGTGGAAAAAATGGAAATTTCTTGTCCAGCAGAATATCCGTGCTCCCCAACAGAAGGCGAAGACCTCCCGACTACTCCGCCGCGGCATGCAAGAGGTGCCAGCACAAGTCTTTGATCTACGCTTTTCGACAGGCAAAGTTTACGCGGCAACGGATCACGGCTTGTGGTCCGGCAGTCCGACGAACCGAGTTTTTAGGCCCAGCGCAGAGAAATCAATCGCCGGCAGTGTGCGCAGTCTGGAAATTACGGCGGACGGCAAGGACCTGTGGGCGTTGTCTCCCAGTCGAATTCTGCACTCCACGGACGCAGCGATAACGTGGAGCCCGTTGCCTTCTGCAATGCTCGATTCTCCGCAGTGGATCCGCCGGTTTGCGGGCAATTCGGAAATTCTGTTCGTGGGAACTTCCAGAGGCGTGTTCGTTTCACGAAATGCAGGCCAGACCTGGGATCTTCTGCAAGCCGGTCTGCCTGCGTTCGATTCAAATCCTCTGCTGGGCTTTCAGGATTTCATGATCATTCCCCTAAAGTCTGGCGGGCTTTACCTTTCGCGCGACCTTGCCAAATCATGGATACGCCTGGATGGCCCAACCGAAACGGGCGTTTTCACGGGGATCGTTTCCGACGGTCAGGGAGGTCTATACGCCGGCTCCCGCAATGAAGGAGTCTTGCACCTGAGAAGTCTTGCGTGGAAATAATGGACTTCGAATTTCGAGCCATTTTTCCAAACTGGAAGCCGCGCGGTCAGGAACGGGAATTCCGACAAAATCCGGTCGAGTCCATTGCCAGCCCTCCGATCCAGACGAACTCGACACGCTTCTGCCACTGCGGGCCCATTGGCAGCAGGCCATCCAGGAAGCCGGGGTTACCCGACGGAATCCCCCAATATTCACTGGTGTCAGCAGGGAACCGGGGACAAAGCGCAACGCCAGAAACCGGCGGTAAACTCGACCGCTTTTGCCGTTACACTCGAGCAGTTGCTGTAAACCTTGTCACTTTTAGGGCCGGGGATGCCGCTCTTTCCAACGGAATAGACACCTGTTAGGCTTACGCATCGGCCATACCAGCGGGGCCAAAGTCCCAAGCAGCCCACGCTAACAAGATTAAATTATGAGCGAAACGCCCGCTCGCCAAAGAATAAAGGAAGCATTTCCTGAGCTATTAGATGGCTTGCGCCTTCTTGAAGGCCGCTATCCAGCGAACGAGCTTGCCTCGCGCGTGGTTCGCGCAGCGATGATCCAGCCAGGGATAATTGCCGCGCGCCTGTGGCGTGTGGAAAATGGAATGGCCGAAATCTGGGCGACCGAAGGCGATGTGCCCTGTGCGGAGCGCAATCACACGCTCGCCCATGCCGTCATTGATCCCAGCAACGACGCAAAACTCTGGACCTGCGCGATGGGCAATGATGATTTTCGTGTTCGCGTGCTGGAAGCGCGCGGCTCCGCCGCCATCGACCTGAATGCCCGCTCGCAACTGGACTTGCTCGCACGTTTTGCCGCTGTAGTCCTGGCCCTGGCAGAACGCCGCGGGGCGATGGAAGAATTGTCCAGCATTGTTGAAGCGACCAAGAAACTGAATTCCACCTTGGACCTCGGCGAATTGATTCACATTATATTGCAGATCGCCACGCGGCAGACGGGAGCCGACCGCGGAACTGTTTTCCTCGTAGATCGTGAACGTAACGAAATTTGGTCGCTTGCCGGACTCGGGCTGGAACAAGAGGTTATTCGTTTGCCCGCGGACCGTGGGATCGCCGGCTGGGTCGCGCACGAAGGTTCCGCGGTTCGCCTGGAAAATGCCTATGAGGATCCGCGTTTTGAGCCGGACATCGATCGCAAGCTAGGCTTCACCACGCGCAGCCTTTTGTGTCTGCCGATTCGCAATGAAGCTGGTGACATTATTGGAGTGCTGCAACTGCTCAATAAGGCGGAGACGTTTACCGACGAAGACGAGGCATTCCTCGATGCGCTTTCCGCGCACGTGGCGATTGCTTTGGAAAAAGCGCAGCTCCACAGAGAGCGTGTCGAAAAGGAAAAAATGCAGCGAGATTTGACCCTCGCACGCGAAATTCAGGCAGGCCTTTTGCCGGAAGCTCCCCCGGCCTGGCCGGGCGTGCAAATTGAAGTTTCGCATCGGGCTTCCCAGATGGTGGGTGGTGACTACTACGATTTCCTTCCGGTCAAAGTCGGCGGAAAAGACCAGCTGCTTTTAGTTGTTGCCGATGTGGAAGGGAAGGGCGCGGCTTCCGCGCTCGTGATGGCAAATGTTCAGGCGACCTTGCACGCACTGGCCGACCACCTCGATTCGCTGGAAAAATTGCCCGCGACCATCAATCAGAAAATTCTGGCGGGCGCTCGGGCCTCCATGGCCGCCGGACGCCCGACAAAATATCTGAGCATGTTTCTGGCTCTTGTTGAAGAAAATGGGCGGGGATTGCGCTACGTCAACGCGGGGCATGTGCCGCCTGCGATTGTCCGGGCTGATGGAAATATCGAATGGCTGGAAACAGGTGGCATGATTGTTGGCCTGCTTCCGGATGTGCAGTTTGAATCCGGCACTGTCGAACTGAAGCAAGGAGACATTCTGGTTGCGTGTACCGATGGAATCACCGAAGCGATGGATTGCCACGGCAACGAGTACGGAAGGCCACGACTTGCCGATGTTGTGTCAAGATTGCGGGACAAAACGCCCCAGGAAATCATGCGCCGCGTTATCGGTGAAGTCGAACTACATTCGCTCGACGGATTGTATGAGGACGATCGAATCCTGCTGATTATGAAAGTGGTTTGAAGGATTCTACTGAAAAAATTGCAATCTTCGCGCCAAAATAGATTCTCTAGATTGCTGAGCGCCTGACGCTTATGTGATCGGCAATTCGCGTGACAACATGCGCGCGCTGCTCGTGGGTTGCAACGGGCACAGGCGCCGGCGAAACGGAACGAAATTTTTCTCGAATCCCCAAAATAAGCAGCATTGCGAAGGTGTAATAGCCGGCATTGAGAAATGCTGACAACAGCGACAAGACAATCGTGCCCTGCGCGCTTTGGGCTCCCAGCAAAAGAGTGGAACTCGGCGACAGAAAGAAGTATGTGGCATCCAGTGTTGTCGGCGCGTACGGCGCGCTTGCTTGTAATTCCGTCGAAATGCCGTGGGCGAGCAGAAAAACGAAGCTCACGGTAAATCCGGCGGCGGCGGCCAAAAGGGCGGCCCGTTCCGTTATTCCCCACCCATTGTGATTTGCGGTCTGGACCGACATGTTCGAACCTTTCATCCGTTCACGTTCCCTGGGAGCTAGTATTTCAGAGAAGCCAGGGTGCCAATGAAAGAGTCCGTATGGGTGTTGCGAAACGGGGATTGACCACTTGGCGTATTACAAAAAGAGCCATGGTATCAGCAAGACATAGCCCCGGCTCTTATACCCGCAACGTACTAATACCGAGGGACTTAGAGAGGCTGTTTGTACAGTCAACACCGTACGCGGCTGCGTGCCTGCCGGTACTGACTAAGACACACCCCGGTAACTTTCCAGAAAGGCCAGCACGCGGCGAGTGAATTCTTCCGGCTGATATCCCAAAGCCCCGGTATGGAATGCTTTGGGCACGATCCAGATTTGCTTTGGTCCTCTCGCCGCCGCATAGATTTTTTCGGTATGCCGGCAGGGCAACGTGGTGTCGCCACCATCACAAATCAGGAGAACGGGAAAGGCCCGGGCCGCCACGGCTCGTTCCGGCGAGACTTCGCTGGCGGGGAATTTTGCGATGGATTGCCCGTGGTAGATCATCATCCAGGCGCCCGGTGCGAAAAACGATTTGCCGAGCAACGGGTACTTTTGTAACCCAGCGTAATCGTAAGAGGCTTCGCGCAGGCTGGCAAAGGAGGCTTCAGCAACGACAGCTTCGATTCGGGGATCCACTGCGGCGGATTGCAGAGCGATTCCTGCGCCCATGGATTCACCGAGGGCAAAGATATGGGCCGGGGCAGACGACACTGCTTCTGACTGAAACAGTTTGTCGATGACGGCACGAGTGTCGTTGCGTTCGAGCCATCCATAGGTGGCAATCGATCCTTCATTGGCTCCGTGCGCGCGCGAATCCATCATCACCACGCTGTATCCAGAACGCAACAGTAGCAATGACTGGTCCATCACCCCCATGCGATTGTCCGCCACTCCGTGAAAAGCCAATACCCACGAACCGTTTGGGCGAGCCGGGCGGACTTTCCATCCGCGGAGGGTAATTCCGTCTGGAGCGCGAACGTCGAAATCCTCGCGGTGCGCCGCGATTTGCAAGAACTCCGTGTCCGCTTGTTTGACGTCGGCCGCCGTGAATTCACGCCGAATCGGATGCAGGAAGGCAGGACCGGAGAGCCATCCGCCGACGGCAGAAAGCAGTGGCGGGAACAGCAGGAGGATCAGAAGGATCCTGAGAGCTCGGCGCATGGCTGGCATACTAATATACGAGCGCAGCAGGCGGATAGTTCAATGGCGTTTTGGAGTTCTCGACGCGTTGCCCTGCCTTTCGATTCGCTGGCGGTAGAGACACGAATGGAGACTGGCTCCCGTCGAAGAGCAAGCCTCCTATTGGTTGCGGGCAGGCGTCAGCCTTGTAAAGCCGTGAAGATGAGTTCGCGCAGGCCAAAGACCCCGCCCACGGCGAGAGTGGTAGGAGTCCACAGTGGGTTTTGCGCGACATACGAGCTGCTGTCGCCGAGAAGAATTCCGGCAAATGTTTCGGCAACGATGCGTCCGCCCACCGGGCCGAGCTTCCTGGTTTTGATTTTCTTTTCACCGTTTGTGGTTTTAAGGGCCACGTCGGATTCGATGGTTTCAGCCAACACATACGTCCAAAGCGGACAGTTGTCCTTGAAAGCTGGGTCGATGGTGTCGATCGAGCCCAGGATATCGGCAGGGTCTCCTGTAAATTTTCCGATGAGGATTTTTGAGTCTGCCAGCGGGGCCATGCCCATGGCGCGGGAGATGTCCTGTCCATTGGGCAGGCGCATCCGCCAGCCGCGTTCGAGATTGCGAAGAGCCAGAATGCTCGGGTTGACCGCAATGGACGGCGGAAGATTCCCCAGCGGATTTACAAGAGAGGTGTCAATCTTGTAGGCCAGCTGTGTGCGGGTGATATCGTCCGGATCGCGGGGCTGCAAATCCATGAAAAGATTCCAGTCGATAGCCCAATTGTTGGGGAATTCGCGGAAGCCCGTCAGGGCCTTGATCGGATTTGTCGCAAAGATAGCCAGCGGCCCGATGGTTTCACTGAGACGATACCCGGGCCGCACCATGGAATGGCCAAAGCGATAGGCGGCTGCGGAGAATTCGAGCGGCATGAAGGGTTCTTCACGGAAGTGATAGAACTGAATATTCGGCTTATCCGCCACAACGTTGGTTTTCTTGTGGAGATGGGGAAGAACACTACGGAGAACATCTTCGGAAATGATGGCAGGTAGAAAATCGTTCAGCACGATCCATTGATAGTGAAAGCGCACCTCGCGCTGGATGCGGGCAAAATCCCATGCAGGATTGTCCGTGGCAATTCTGTTGTGGAATCGATGCCACAGGCCCTGGAGCTGCGAGACGATAACGTTCTCGTCGTTTCTCGGGTCGCCGATGATGGCGCGTCGTGAATTCTGAGCGGGATTGCTGACGGCGCTGCGCGGCAGGTCGCGAGCCTTGGGATTTGCGGCAGCCCCGGTAAGGGGAGCTCCCACAATGAAGCTGCGCCCGTCTTCATAGAGATAGGGTTGATCGTCCGGCCCGCGACCATAAACATTGTCCAGGTCGAAGCGCGGGGTTCGGTAATCCACCAAGGCATCTGGATCGTTTTGCTTTTGCAAGCTGCTTGCCGGATCGAACGTCAGGTCATGGTCAATGAACTGGCCAAAATAAGTGTAAGCGGACGGGATTCCGCTTTCCTCGTCGTCCGCTCCATCCTTGGGTTCCTCTGGATCGGCAACGGAGGTCATCTTGTCAGCCAGCGCCTGCAGGGCTTTCAGTGTCGCAGCATCATCGACCCCAAAATCTGCTGGTGGAAGAGCCCGAAAGATGCGCCCGAACGGGCCGCTGAACAGAACTGAGCTTCTGGAAAGGTTTGCGCCTCGAACTCCTACACCGTGGGGGCGAATTCTTCGCGGAGTAATCATTGGTCAATCTCCTTGCTTTTTTTCTGGCTTGATTGAAGACAAAACGCCGCAAGGCGCTTGTGCTGTTAGTGCAGTTGGACGCCGTGGCGTTTCAGGGGGAATTGTACGAAATAGTTGATAGAATCGCGGTGCTTATTCATACCTAGTTCTATTAATTTTTGGAGGCAGCGAATGGGGAAGCGGATGTTATGGCTCTTATTGGTTTTTCTGCTGGCGACGTCCGGTACCTTTGCTGCGCAGGACGCATTTGATGTCCTGATTACCAACGCGAAGATCGTCGACGGATCCGGAAATCCCTGGTATCAGGCGGATGTGGGAATTCGCGATGGCGCAATTGTGGAAATCGGCAACTTGGATGGACGTTCAGCGAAAAAAACGATTGCGGCGAATGGAATGACCCTCGTTCCGGGATTTATTGACATGATGTCCGGCACGAGTATCCCCCTTCTGGTTGATCCCGTGACCGCGTTGAGCAAGTTGCGGCAAGGCGTGACGACTATGATGTCCGGCGAAGGCGATTCGATGGCGCCACAGGATGAACGAACGATCAAAGAGCTAAATTTGCCCGCGGGATTTCCGCATTGGACCAACTTCGAAGAGTACGGGAAAATTGTCGATTCCAGGGGACTCGGATTGAATGTAATTCACAACATAGGCGCGGCACAGGTGCGTCGCGTAGTGATTGGCGATGAAGATCGCAGGCCAACTCCAGAACAAATGGCCAAGATGAAGGAAATTGTCGCCAAGGCGATGCAGGATGGTTCAGTAGGAATTTCAACGGCGCTGATCTACCCGCCAGGAACTTACGCAAAAACGGAAGAAATTATCGAGCTGGCAAAAGTTGCCGCGCAATACGATGGCGTCTATTTTTCGCATATGCGAAACGAGAGCGGTCAGCTGCTCGAAGCGATTCAAGAAGTCATCCGCATAGGCGAAGAAGCCCGCATCCCCGTCCACATCTATCACTTGAAGGCCGCGGGGCAGGATAACTGGCCTCTGATGGCCAAAGCAATTGCCCTAATTCAAGCAGCGCGCGATCGGGGCATCGATGTAAGCGCCGACGTCTATCCCTATGTGCGGAATGGCCTGGGGCTGGCGGCCCTTGTGCCGCCCGCACATTTTGCAAAGGGTGCTCCGGCATTTCTGGCGACTCTATCGGACCGGAAAGTCCGCGCAAATCTCCGCAAGGAAATTGAAACTACGTCAAATTGGGGAAATTGGTACAAGAATGTGGGCAGCAACTGGGACAACGTGCTAGTTGTGCGCGTGCCAGCAACGTCGGAAAAGCGGTTTGAAGGAAAATCCATTGCCGAAATCGCCAAACTGCGTGGCGTCGAAGTATGGGACACCTTCTTTGATCTGGTGCAAATGGATGGCGTCGACGTCGATCCAAAAAGCATGAATGAAGAGCAAAAACATGAAGCACTGCGCGCCAGTTTCGTCAGCATCGATTCTGATGCCGAGCCCATGAACCCTGCTACTTCCACTTTTGCGCATCCGCGAACTTTCGGAACATTTCCGAGAATCCTGGCCAAATACGTTCGCGAAGACAAGGTCATCACCTTGGAAAATGCAATTCGTGAGATGACTTCACTGCCGGCGAATCAACTTCACTTGAGAAATCGGGGAAGAATCGGAGTGGGAATGGCAGCGGATGTCGTTTTATTCGATCCGTCGAAAGTACGGGATACCGCCACTTACGAAAAACCAATGTCTTATGCCGAAGGCATGGAATATGTACTGGTGAATGGACAACTGGCAATCGACCATGGCCAGTCAACCGGGGCCCTCGCTGGCAAACTCCTCAGGGCAAGTCACTGACCCCCATGGTCGGCATCCTGGTTCACGGCAACAACCATTTCATTCTCACAGGCCCGCCGCCGGACGACCGGCAGGCAGTGGACCTGGCGCGCCATTGGTCCATTGTTCAAATCGGCGAAGTTAAATCGGCGTCATGTGAGGCATGGACAATTCGCGACCGGGAGTTTCGCGAAAACCTGGAATGGGCTGTCATTGTTCCGGGAGATCGTGAAATGTCTCCCGGCGTCAGCGAGTTGCTGACAGAACTGTCCGCGCGTGGGATTGTCATTCAAAAGTGCAGTACAGGCTGTTGGTAGTGAAAGTGTGGTTTCCTTTCACGTTATGGCCGCGTCCATGAACGTAAATGGCTCTCGCAGGACGAGGACCAGCAATTCAGAAGCGCATTCAATAAATTAGGATCGAAAAAGCACCGATTCGCGCTGAAACATTTTGATTGCCAGGAATAGCGCGACGGACGCGTACAAGCATGTGGACGAGAAAATAATGGCGATGTAGTTCCAATGGTACGTGCCCGTGACTAGTTCTTTGCAAAGCAGGCTAACGCCCAGAACTGGGACCAGAGAGAGCCTTGATGTGAGCTCTACACCCGGAAGCATCGCGGCAACCGCTGGAATAATGACGACAAACGTCATGGGTGTGAGATAACTCTGGGCTTCTTTATACGTTTTGGCGAACAGCGCAATGGTCATCAGCGTAGCAGAGAAGAGCACCGCGACAGGTATGGCCATCAGAAATACCGACATCACTGCTTTTGGCCCAAGCTTTAGAAAAAGGCCTGCGGCGGCGGCGTTTCCTCCTCCTGACTTGCCGGTGTAGTGGCTCAAAACGGAAAACGACAGACCCATGGACAGCACCGAAAGCGCGGCTGTAGCGAGAGCAGCGGTAAGCACGAGCAAGAACTTACCGAGCACCAAATGCATGCGCGAGATCGGGCTGGATAGAATAGTTTCCATGGTCCCGCGTTCTTTTTCACCGGCAGTAAGGTCCATGGCAGGATACATAGCACCGGTCATGCAAAGCAGTATGACCATGTAGCCAATGATTCCTCCAAAGGCTGCGCCGCTGACCTTCTCTGCAGGAGCTACGTTTTCCTGTTTTATTTCAAAAGGTTTGAGCACCGTTTCTGGAAGATTTTTCGCTGCGAGTCGTTCTTTTACTACACTATCTTGGTAGTTCTTGAAATATTTCTCAATTTTGTCCACTGCAAGTTCGGATTTAAGTTCTCCCTGATAGTTATAGATATTGACTGTCGCTGATTGCTGGGCGCTGACGCTTGCCTGAAAGCCTGAAGGGATTTCGAGCACGGCCCGAACTTTTTTATCAATGACCTGATCTTTCCAATTGGGCTGGGTTGGCACAACTTCGATAGTTTTGAGTTTTCTAATCCCGTCCATCACACCCGGGGAATCCTCACCGCCGATAATCATGACCTTGGGTGATTCTTGCTTGGCCTTGCCAACCAGCGAAATAGCCAACGCGCCGAAGCCTACACTCAGCACCGGGAACAGAAACAATGGCACAACAATCGTGGAGATAAGTGTGCGGCGATCACGGAGTGCTTCGGTGAGTTCCTTGCGGTACACGATTCCGATATTGCGCAGCGACATGTTAGCGAGCCTCCTCGGCGACGTAGTGCGGCGTTACCACCTTGACGAAGATTTCTTCGAGATCGCGTTCGGAATATTTCTCGCGAAGCTGGGGGAGAGTCCCTTCTGCAAGAAGTTTCCCACTTTGGATGATTCCAATCGTGTCGCAGAGTTTTTCTACCTCGGACATGATGTGCGTAGAGAAGATGACGGTCTTGCCGTTGTTACGGCACTCGCGAATGAAGCCGGTGATGGTGCGAGCCGTCATGATGTCCAGTCCGTTTGTGGGTTCGTCAAAGATCATAACTGGGGGATCATGCACGAGGGTTCGCGCGATGGATGTTTTCTGTTTCATGCCTGTAGAAAGTTTGTCGCACCGGCGGTCGCGAAAGCCGTTCATGTCCAGACGGTTGAAGATTTCATCGACGCGTTTCTTGAGCGTGGTTTCATCTAGTCCATTCAAGCGCCCAAAATATTCGACCATTTCCTGCGACGTCAGTCGCGGGTACAGAGCGGTGGCGGTTGACAGGAACCCAACATGCGCGCGTACTTTTTCCGGAGCTTCTACGACGTCGTAGCCACAAACCACAGCCGTGCCCTCGGTGGGCTCCAGAATAGTGGCAAGCATGCGAAGGGTGGTGGTTTTACCTGCGCCGTTGGCCCCCAGCAGACCGTAAATCTTGCCTGGTAGGCAGCTGAAGCTGACGTTGTCAACCGCGCGAATCTCGCCTCGCTTTTTGTCGTGAAAGTACTTGGACAAACCACGAGCTTCAATCATCGAAAGACCCCTCGCCGGGTAGTTTCAAGGCAAACTGCCGTCCGAGTGTACTACGCATCCTGCGCCCGGGATGTTACCGCTCACCGGCGAATCGCCCAGTGGTTGAAGCCCTGGTCCGCGCGGTTGATCGCCCGCTTGCCAGGTGTGGCGGCCGACCCTGGCTCCGGCATCCAACCTAGGAGGGTCTGCGCGCTCGGGAAAGCACCGGGAGGCAACTTTGCGCAAAGATCAGTCACCCTATTTCTTGTTTCTTGCGATAGGAAAAGCCGATGAGGAGTTGTTAGAATGAAATGCTTCGGCCCTTCATATGACAGGTTGAGCAGGCTCGGATCAGTTCAGGCAGAAGCTGAATGGACGCGGGATTGGGTGGAGTTGTGCGAGGCGCGCGTTTGGCGCGGAACAGGAACTTATGGAACGCAGTGTGAGAAACCGGATACTGATCTTCCTGGCGGCGGCAGCCATCTTGGCTTACGCGTTGATCGCGCTGAGTGCCCGAAAGCCTGTGGTGAAGATTTCGACGACTACGCCGGTCAGAGAAAACCTATCATCGTCCATTTCCAGCAACGGCAAGGTGGAGCCGGTCTCGCCCTTCGTCATGAGGGCCCCGCTCGACACATTTGTCGATAAGGTTTTGGCGATGGAAGGGCAGACGGTAAAAAAAGGGCAACTCCTCATTCAGCTGAATGTACACGACGCTTCGGCTCAACTAGCGGATGCCAAATCCAAACTCCTGAAAGCTCAGGACGATCTGCGCGCCGCGCGCGCTGGAGGTAAGGCCGACGATTCCGCGCGGGTAACTGGTGATTTGCTGAAAGCCCGGGCCGAACGCGATCGCTTGCAGAAAAACCACGATGCGTTGCAAAGATTGATCGCGCGGCAGGCGGCCACAGCCGACGAACTAGCCGTAAACGATTTGGCGCTGACCAAAGCACAAAGTGAAGTGTCGAGACTGACCGCCGTGAAGCAGGAGTTTGAACGCGCAGCAACGCTGGATGCCGGCCGTGCCGCATTGCAGGTGCAACAAGCGCAGAGCGAAGTAGCGTCCTTGTCGCAGAAAGTCGCCAGCGGGCGCATCGTAGCACCGGCAAATGGCACGCTATATTCGCTTCCAGCGAAAACCAGAGATTTTGTGAAGACCGGCGACCTTTTGGCGGAGATGGCCGACCTCCACAAAGTACGCGTCAGAGCATTTATCGACGAGCCGGAGTTGGGCGCGCTCGAACCCGACCAGTCCGTAAAAATCACCTGGGACGCGCTGCCCAACCGTTCCTGGACGGGCAAGACCGAAGTGATTCCCAAACAGGTCGTAGCGCGGGGAGCGCGCAGCGTCGGTGAACTTCTATGTGCTGTGAACAACGACAAATTGGAACTTCTGCCGAATATTAATGTGGATGTGAAGATCAATTCGAAGGAGCGGAGCAATGTTTTGTCGGTGCCGCGCGGCACGGTAATTTCCGAACGTGGAAAGCGGTTTGTATACGTAGTGAAGGCCAATGAATTGGGAGTCGGCAAGCCCACACTTGAAAAACGCGAAATTCAAGTCGGCATCGCAGACGCCACAAATTACGAGGTCGTTAGTGGACTGAAAGAGAACGACCTCATTGCGTTGCCCGGAGATGTGGAACTGCACGACGGCATGGCAGTGAAAGTGATGAGCACGGAAACAGGATCCACGCGCGGTTCAAAGGACGATCAGTGATCGCGAACGGCAGCAGTAGATGGGTATTTGCGGCAGTGTTGCTGGTGAGCCTCGGCAGACTCATGCAGCCTCCTGCGGGCGATGGCGATCCGTTGCAGTCGGGGCGCGCCGCCTACGAAGCGAGCGACTACGCCAGGGCGGTACAGATCCTGCAAGGAATCGCGGCGAAAGAGCCGCAAAACGGCGAAGTACAATTGCTGCTCACGAAGTCCCATCTGGAAATGGGGCAGTACGACGCAGCCATCGCCAGCGCCGAACGCGCGGTGTCCAGCAATCCCAATAATTCGGTTTACCACGAATGGCTTGGGCGGGCATTTGGCGAGAAGGCAGATCACGTGGGACCGTTCAGTGGAATGTCTTTGGCGAGAAAGACACGCAAGGAGCTGGCGGCAGCAGTAGCGCTCGATCCCGGGAATTTTTCAGCGTACCAGGCGTTGATTGAATTTGATTGCAGCGCGCCCGGAATTGTCGGAGGAGGAGAAGACAAAGCGCGTCCGGAGATCGCAAAACTCGCCGCCCTGGACGTCACCGAGGGACACTACGCCGCGGGAAATTGTCGCAGGCAGAAAAAAGATTTCGCAGCCGCCGACGCAGAGTTCACAAAAGCCCTTGAGAGCCATCCAAAGTCCGCAGACTTGATTTATGACATCGGCGACTACGCCATGAAGCGCGGCCAGGCAGAGCGGCTGCAAGCCGTGGCAGATGCCGGAGAAAAGATTGCGCCGCAGGATCTCCGTTCCAAGGTGTACAGGGCCATTGCTCTTATCTTAAAAAAACAAAATGCCGCGCAGGCCGAACAGCTGCTAAAGGAATATTCGCAAAAGGCTCCGAAACGATCGGGTTACCCTTCTCCTTCCGTCGTCCACGAATGGATGGGGCGTTTCCTTGAATCACAGGGTCAGACCCCGGCCGCCATCAAAGAGTATGAACTTGCGGCGAAGCTCGATTCCAAAAACAAGAATGCGCGGGAAGCGCTAAAGCGGCTGGGAAAGAACTGAGCCGCCCCTTGAATAACATTCTTCAGTTTTCAACATCCGGTGAATCCGAATGATGGATGTCCGTGAGACCCTGAGCGTCGCGATTGACGCCTTGCGCGCCAACAAAATGCGCGCTGTGCTGACTTCGCTGGGCGTAATCATTGGCAGCGCTTCCATCGTTCTGGTCGTGACTGTGGCGCTGACCAGCAAAAAATTCGTAATTTCGCAGATTGAAAGCGTGGGCTCCAATCTTTTGTGGGCAGAAGTTGTGAAGACCCCGGATCAGTCGCAGGCGCTGAGCAACGAGATCACTCTGGAGGACATGGCCGAAGCCAAGACCTCAATTCCTTCCATCGTGGAAGTGGCCGGCATCCGGGAATTGCCAATGTCCGTGGTGGTTGCCGGAATGACGCGGCCGGTAAATCTTATTGGCGTCACCGAAGGATACCAGGTCATCCGGCGGCTGGTGATCATTCGCGGACGCTATTTTGACTCCGTGGATATGGAATCGCGCGCGAAAGTTTGTTTGCTGACGCAGGAACTGGCAACGCGGGTGTTTGGATTAGAGAACCCCATTGGCCGCTCCATTCACATGGGAGAACTTTCGTTTACAGTAATCGGCGTTTTTCGCGAACGGGTCTCGACATTCGGCCAATCGGAGATTCAGGATGAAAGTGTAATTATTCCTTTCAGTTTAACGAAGTATTACACCGGGTATGAGGTATTGCGCACACTTTACGTCCAGGCGGCGCGGCCGGAAGACGTTCCTGCGGTGAAGCGGCAACTCACGCAATTGCTACAAAGTAGGCATGCGGCGAGCGCTGAATACAAGGTCCAGACCCTGTCGGCCATTCTTAGTGCCGCGCAGAATATTTCCCTGGCACTGACGATCGTCCTGGTTATCATCGCGTTTATTGCGCTGCTCATTAGCGGAATCGGAATCATGAATATCATGCTGGTGACGGTGAAAGAACGTACCCGCGAAATCGGTATCCGCAAAGCGATTGGCGCGGCGCGCCGGGAGATTTTGTATCAGTTTCTAATCGAAGCGTTCCTGATCAGTGGAGGCGGCGCTGTCTTGGGAATTCTAATCGGGCTCGCTGTCCCGGTCACCGCGCAATTCTTTCTGCCCGCCAATCTGCGCGTTCCCATTTCCGGTTGGAGCGCCCTGCTTTCCTTCGGAGTTTCGTGTTCCACAGGACTGTTTTTCGGGTATTTGCCGGCCAACCAGGCGGCTAAACTGCAGCCCATTGAGTCTTTGCGATACGAATAGGAGAAATTGGGAGTACTCGTTAGAAGGAGTTGGACGATGCATACTGTGCGAAAAATGATTTTAGCAGCGGCAGGTTTTGCAGTCTTGAGCGTGATCGGCAGCGCCCAGGAACAACCTGCGGCCAATTCCTCGGTGCCGGTGGTGCTGACTCTGAAAAAAGCCGTCGAACTTGCGCTGCAAAACAGCAAAGACATCGAGGTTGCCAAGATTCAGGCCAGCTTGGCGGACCGTTCGGCATTGATCACAAAATCAGAATTCATGCCGAACATTTACGCCGGGTCGGGAGCAGGCTACACCTACGGCATTCCAGAAACGCCGGGTGGCCGGGCCCCTTCGGTCTTCAACCTGACCTATACAGAACAAGTCTTCAACGAACCGCTTCGCGGGCAAGCCAAAGAGCTGCAGGAACAGGCCAAATCGCAAAAAATAATGCTGGAAGAGATGCGAAACAACGTGATTTCTCGGACGGCCGTGGCCTATCTCGAATTGGGTAAAGTCCGCCACTCGCTGGAGTTGCTGCGCAAAGAGCAAGAGAGTGCCGACAAGATATTTCAAGTGACCGAGGAGCGGCAGGGCGAAGGTTTTGAACTTCCCATTGAAGTAACCAGGGCGCAACTGACCAAAGCGCAGGTCGTGCAGCGCGTTTTGCAATTGGAGGGGCGTGAAGATGAACTCGCGGTATTCTTGCGCGGGCAACTGGGCTTGCCCGTGGACCAGACGATAGAAGTTTCTCCCGAAGAACTGCCCGGAGCCGCCGAACAGGAGGGCGCAAACCTCGTGGCGATGGCAATGCAAAACAATACCGGACTGCAGATTGCAGAGTCCAATGTGCGTGCCAAGGAGTTCCGTTTGAAAGGCGAGAAACGCGGCTATCTCCCAACGTTGGAGTTGGTAAGCACCTACAGCTTGCTGGCCGATTACAACAACTACAGCCTGTACTTCAATCATTTTCAGCGGAACAACTTTAATGCCGGGGTGCAAGTGCAAGTGCCGCTGTTCAGTGCCAGAACAAAAGCGGCCGTGGGATTGGCAGAAATTAATTTGGAAGCCGCAAAAGCCAGTCTTTCCAGTAAGAAGACGGAAGTTTCCGCGGGTGTGCGCCAGAAAACAAGATTTCTGCGTGAACGTGATGCCGCCAAAGAAGTTGCCCGCCTCGAACTACAATTGGCTCAACAGAATGTTGCAGTCCTACAATCGCAATATGGCGAAGGGAAATTGAACTTGCGCGAAGTGGAAAAGGCCCGCCTTGATGAAAATGAAAAATGGATGGCCTATCTCGACGCAAATTTTCAGCGCCAGCAAGCGCAAGTGGAACTCCTCAAGACCGCTGGCCAGCTCGACAAGGTGTGGCAATAGTTCTCACAAACCGACTTTTCACAGACAGCTAAAGGCAAGCGATGATCGATCAGAAGAGTTTGGACGCATTTCTGGCAGCGGCAAAGAAGCTTGAAGCTGGATTTGCACATTTGCCTCAGTTTGATACTTCGCCCACGCAAGGCGACCGCATTCCCGAGATCTTGAACCTCACTGCGGAAAAGCTCCACGACACCTATCCCTATTTCCATCCTTTGTATATCGGCCAGATGCTCAAGCCTCCGCACCCGGTGGCCCGTCTAGCCTACGCCCTCACGATGTGGATTAACCCCAACAACCATGCGATGGAAGGTGGAAAAGCCACCTCCCCGCTCGAAAAGGAAGCGGTTGCCGAGATTGCAGCAATGTTCGGCTGGTCTGAATTCCTTGGTCATCTCTGTGGCGGCGGCACCATGGCCAATCTTGAAGCCCTGTGGGTCGCGGGACAATTGAATCCCGGCAAGAAGGTTGTGGCCAGCGCGCAGTCTCACTACACCCACAAACGAATCAGCGCCGTGCTGCAACTTGGATTTGAATCTGTTTCTTGCGATGCCCGTGGAAGAATGGACATCGCGGCTCTCGAGCAAATCGTCCGGCACGGAGAGGTCGGCACGGTGGTGGCCACCATGGGGACCACCGCGACCGGCGCGGTCGATCCCCTGCCTGAGATTCTGACGCTCAGTGAAAAATACAATTTCCGGGTCCATGCCGATTGCGCGTACGGCGGATATTTTGTCCTTGCGCAAAATCTCGAACCGGATACCGCGAAAGCTCTGGCGCACATCGGTCAGGCCGATTCTATCGTCATAGATCCGCACAAACATGGGCTACAACCCTATGGCTGCGGTTGCGTTCTGCTTCGCGATCCCGCTCTCGGTCGTCTTTATAAACACGATTCGCCCTATACATATTTCAGCTCGACGGAATTACATCTGGGTGAAATAAGTCTTTAATGTTCGCGCCCGGGCGCCGCAGCTGCTGCTCTCTGGGCAACACAAAAACTTTTGCCCCTGACACGCGCTGGGGAATTTTCCAAAGATTTGGAGCGCAGCCGCGCAGCCGCCGAAAAACTCTTTGCGAAGGTGGATGGCGATTCTCGGTTTGTGACTGCGTTCCCACCCGAACTGGACCTCGTGATTTTTGCTCCGCGCGCGGCAAGTGTCAGCGAAGCCTCTGCCATTTCTCGCAAACTATTTGATACCGCTGCAAAGCAAAATCTGTATCTCGCCGTCGTTGAACTTCCGACCGCCTTCTTCAGGCCCCATCTGGCGGGCATGAAAGTTGACCGCGAAACCATCGCCTGCGTCCGCTGCACGCTCATGAAGCCCGAGCATCTCGATTGGCTGGACCGCATCTGGCAACGCTTGGAGCTGGCTTACGCCGCCGCCACCCAGGCTTGATAGCGCTTCCGCGCCCCGTTCAAGGCCCTAATTGAGCATTTCGCTGTTAGATAACACCTGATAACGGAAAGGCTTGGGAGCACACAACCAAGTCAGGTAAACTATTATCTGTATATTGTGGGCTTGGTGTGCATCCAAGGCACTGGGTTGCTGTGGCTCCATGAGGTGCGGAACGCAGTTTCCGCGGTAAACAATCGCAATTGATCTTGCAGGCTGAGGGTGAAGAATGCCGGATGTAATGAAGACCTTGCTGTTGAATCCGCCGAGTTTTGAGAACTTTGATGGCGGAGCCAGTTCGCGATGGCCCGCGACGCGAGAAATTGAATCATATTGGTATCCCGTTTGGCTCACGTATCCGGCCGGGATGATTCCCGGAAGCCGCTTGCTCGATGCCTCACCGCACAAGGTGAACTGGCAGCAAACCGTAGAAATCTGCAAGGACTACGAATTTCTGGTCCTGTTCACGTCCACCGTAGGTTTTGACAGCGACGTGAGACTCATCCGCAAGATCAAGGAATCCAATCCCGGTTTGAAAATTGCGTTTGTTGGTCCGCACGGGCACATTAAGCCGGACGAAACGCTGAAGGCCAGCGAAGACATTGATTTCGTAACACGTGGGGAGTTCGATCATTCCGTCGTGGAATACGCGCACGGAAAACCACTCGAGGAGATCAAGGGCGTCAGCTTTCGTAAGGACGGAAAAATCGTTCACACCACCCCTCGCGAACAGCTACATACCGCGGAGCTCGACGCACTTCCGTACGCCACCGACATCTACAAGCGTGATTTGCAGATTGAGAAATACAATGTGCCATTCCTTCTGCATCCCTACGTTTCGTTTTATACGACGCGCGGATGCCCGGCACTATGTACTTTCTGTATGTGGCCGCAAACTATTTCCGGCCATGCCTGGCGTACTCGTTCCGTCGATAACGTCGTGCAGGAAGTGAAGAACGCTCTCGAACATTTCCCGCAGATGAAGGAAATCTTCTTTGACGACGACACTTTCAATATTCGCAAAGACCGCGCCATGGAACTCAGCGCGAAATTCAAGCCGCTGAAATTTCAGTGGTCCTGCACTGCGCGTTGCCACAGCAAATACGAAGAACTAAAGGCCATGGCTGACGGCGGTGCCCGCCTCTTCATTGTGGGTTTTGAATCCGGCGACCCACAAATTCTTAAGAACATCAAAAAAGGCGCGACCGTCGAAATGGCGCGCGAGTTCATGAAGAATACAAAAAAGGTCGGCATCAAGGTCCACGGTGACTTCATCATCGGCTTGCCCGGGGAAACCAAAGACACGATCAATAAAACGATCGACTTCGCGAAGGAACTAGACTGCGAAACGATTCAGGTTTCCCTGGCCCACGCCATGCCCGGAACCGAACTCCACGACTCCATGGCCAAAGAAGGCTTCCTGAAAGTAGAAGCACTGGCCGATAAGGGCGGCCACCAGTTGCCGCACATCGAATATCCCCATCTGTCGAAAGCGGAAATGATGGACGGCGTCAACCGCTTCTACGACGACTACTATTTCCGTCCAAAGGTCGTATGGCGCATCGTAAAAGAAGCATTGTGGGATAGCCACGAGCGCAAGCGCCTGTACGAAGAGGCTACCGAATTCCTGAAACTCCGCGCGGAACGCCTGAAGTGGGTAAAGAACGGCGGCGACGCCCCCAAAACCATGATTTCCGTTCCGGGAAGCTCGGCCGCTTCTGGCAACGACTGAAACCATACGCATGTCTAACGAACGCCGATTACGGATCAAGACGCTGGTCATGATTCTGGCGATGGTTGTGTGTGCCAATACCGGCGACTTGCTGCTGAAGCGCGGTATGACGCAGATCGGCGCTGTGCAACTGAGCGTAAGCGGCATTCATCATGCGTTTTTCTTGACGGTAACCAGCGGGACCATCTGGATTGGAATATTTTTTCTCACCGGCTTCATGATCAGCTATATGACCGTGCTGAGCTGGGCGGACTATAGTTATGTGATGCCCGCGGGCGCTTTCGGGTATGCTGTCCTCACGTTGCTTGCTGTAGTTTTTCTCCATGAATCGGTTTCGCCGCGAAGATGGATTGGGGTTGCGCTGATCTGCATTGGCGTTTTGCTGGTCGGGCAAACTAAACCTCGGACGACACAGGTTTCGGCGGTGCAGGTGATTGCATGACGCATGACGTGGTATGGCGCGACGCGTTGCTTTTGTCGGTGCTGATTTTTGGCAGCACCGGCGGCGAGATTGCGATTACCTATGGGATGAAAGCTACCGGCGAGCCGGCGCATTTGCGTCCCAAAGCGCTGCTGAAATTTCTGGGACGTGCCGTGCGCAATGGGTGGTTTTGGGTGGGTGTGCCGATGATGGCGGCCTCCTTTTATGCGTTGCTGATGCTGCTTTCGTGGGAACCAATTAGTTTTGTAATTCCGGCCTCGGCTTTGAGCTATGTAATCGGGACACTAGGTGCGAAATACATTCTTCGCGAGGACGTAACCTCGGCGCGGTGGGCAGGTGTTTTGCTGGTTTGCGCCGGGGTGGTTCTGGTAACACTGGGTTAGGGGCCCTTCTCGGACCAGGTTTAGGCACGAATATTCCCGGGATGTTGAACAGCAAGAGCTTTGGGCGAAACTATGCTGCCAACGCTGCGATGGATCATTTTGATTTTGGCAACCGGGCCAATCGTTTATGGCCTGATGTCAATGTATGCCGTCGTGTCTTACTTTCGCAAATTGCGTAAGATGCCGCCTCGCCGCGATGTGTTTTCCCCTCCTGTCAGTATTTTGAAACCGGTACGTGGCGCCGACAATGGCGCATATGAAAATTTTGCAAGCTACTGCCAATTGGACTATCCCGAATACGAATTGGTCTTTGCCGTGGCGGATGCCGAAGATCCCGCCGTTCCCTTGATTGAAAAACTGCAGATTGATTTTCCCGGTTGCGCAATCCGTTTGCTGAAGGGCGTGGAACGGCTCGGGGCGAATAACAAGGTAAACAATCTCGCCCGGCTGGTGCGCGAAGCAAAATACCATCTTCTGGTGATGACCGACAGTGATGTGCGCGTGGATTCCGACTACTTGCGCGAAGTGGTTGCGCCGTTCGCGAACGCCGAAGTCGGGGGAGTCACCACCTTTTACCGCTGCCTGGGCGGCGGAACGATTGCTTCTTCGCTAAGTCAACTCGGAATGTGCATGGACTCCGCTCCGAGCGCGCTGGTGGCGCGCATGCTCGAAGGGAAGATGCAGTTTGCCTATGGCTGGACGATGGCCACCACCAAGAAAAATCTGGAAGAAATTGGCGGCTGGGAAGCCATGGCCAATCACCATTCGGACGATTTTGAATTGGGAAACCGAATCGCGGGGCGCGGTTATCGAGTGGAGTTGATGCGCAAGCCGGTAGGGATGGTGTTTGCGCGCGAGTCTATGGCGCAATATTTTCGCCACGAATTACGCTGGTCTATTGGGCTAAGGAATGTGCGGCCGCTGGCTTACGGGGGCATGATTTTTACGCATGGACTGCCATGGGCTGTGGCCGCTGCGATTGTTGCCTTTGGCGCGGGTCGGCCGAGTGTGGCTGTAGCGTATCTGGCCGCGTATTTGGTGTTGCGCGTGGCCGGGGCCTGGGCTACCGGCGTATGGGGATTGCGCGATTCGCGCATCGCGCGAAAATTGTGGCTCGTGCCCGTGCGCGACGCGGTCAGCTTCTGCGTGTGGGTGATGGGATTTTTCTCCGATACGATCGAGTGGCGTGGTCTGGTTTATCGCGTGAAGCGCAGACTGCTGATTCCCGTTCCTGCCGACAAGCAACAGCACTAGCCCGCCCGGATGGCAAAGGCTTTGCTCCAGGGAAGAACGAAAGCTGGTATGGAAGGGATTTGGAAGTTTCCCCCGATGACATTTCACGCACGAGAATGGCGCGAAGTAGTTTTGCTGGTAGCGGCGTTTCCCCTGGCGTACTACGTGACGGCTACCATTGCGGCTCTGCGTTTTTTTCGGCGTGAGCGCCAAAGAACCTTCCCGAGTTTCACGCCTCCCGTCAGCCTTTTGAAGCCCGTGCGCGGTGTGGATTTCGGCTCGTATGAAAATCATGCGAGTTTCCTCCGTCAGGATTATCTTGACTATGAAATTCTGTTTGCGGTGAATGATGAGAACGATCCCGTGTTGCCGTTGATTGCCCGCCTGCGCGAGGAGTTCCCGGAGCGGCATATCCGCCTGCTGATCGGCGCGGAACAGATTGGCGCCAACCGCAAAGTGAACAAGCTCGCGCGGCTGGAGAGGGAAGCGCAGCACGAGATTCTGGTCCTGACCGATGGCGACGTCCGCGTGGGACCGAATTATTTGCGCGAAGTGGTCGCTCCGTTCGCCGATAAAAAGGTGGGCGCGGTAACCTCGTTTTATCGCGGAATCGCGGAGAAAAATCTGGGCGCGGAGATGGAAGCCCTCGGTGCGGCCAGCGATTTTTTCGCCGGTGTGCTGGTGGCGGACTGGATGGAAGGCACGCGGTTCGCTCTGGGCGCTTCGATTGTGACGACCAAGAAATGGGTTCAGCGGATCGGCGGATTTGGCGCTATCGCCGACATGCACTCCGACGATTACGAACTGGGATATCGCATCGCCGAAGCGGGCGGGAGAATTGAGCTTTCCCGCGAAGCCGTGTGGACGATGTATCCGGCGCAGACCCTCGGCGGATTTTGGGATCATCAAGTGCGGTGGGCGCGCACGGTCCGGTTGTGCCGCCCGTGGTCGTACCTGGGACTGCTCTTCACGCACGGCCTGCCATGGGCCCTGCTCGCGGTGCTGGTTGCTCCCGCGCATTGGATTGGCGCCGGGTACCTCGCGGCGTATCTGGTGCTGCGCCTGGCGATGGCGTGGACCGTCGGTGTCTGGGGCGTTCGCGACGTGATTGTGCGCCAGAAACTGTGGCTGATTCCGTTCCGCGACGCCGTAAGTTTCATAGTGTGGCTGGCCAGCTTCGTCTCGAACCGGATCACCTGGGGCGGCAATGAATTCACCATGGAAAAGGGCCAGATGGTGGCCCTGAACGTTGCGGGCGATGTAACTGCAAGTGAGCCGAGCCCCAAGTAGCGATCAGGCGCAGGCGATTGGTTCGTAACAAACTGAGTAGAGGCCTTGACGACCGCCTTGCGCGCCACTCGACAGGTCCCGTAACAGCGCAAGAAAGCCAGCTCAAATGGAGGTGTGCCCTAGTTCTTCGTATTCAGATATTTTCCAAACCACGCGACATAACGCTGCAAGCGGTCGTGTATGTAACTCGGCCGGGTGAACAAGTGAAACTGCTCCGGGTAAATTACCAGTTCTGTCGGCACACCCAGCGTGCGGAGAGCCTGGTACATCTGTTCGCCGCCGATGATTGGCACATTGAAGTCGCTTTGGCCTCCCATGAACAACGTTGGCGTATGAATCTGGTCGGCATGGAAAAATGGGTACGAGACTTTGATCCAGGTGTCCTGGCTCTTCCACGGCGGTCCCAGTTCATTATTGTACTGCAGCACATATTGGTCGCTGCCGTACATGGATAGCTGATTCGCGCTTCCCGCCCCGCTGATAGCCGCTTTAAAACGCGGATCAGACGCAACCATGTAATCCGTCAAAATTCCGCCGTAACTCCATCCACCGATGCCCAGTCGATCCGGGTCTGCAATTCCTTTGGCAATCGCCCAATCCACGCCGGCCTGCAAATCCGCGACTTCCTTGTTTCCCCAATCCCCCAAAATACTCCGGGTGAATTCCGCGCCACGTCCGTTGCTGCCGCGATAATTAATCGCCAGCACGAGGTAACCTTGGGCCGCGAATATCTGCCGCTCTACCTGCAGGGGATACAAGCTAAAGGGCAGGGCGTGGTCGTCTTGGCCGTTTGGACCGCCATGAATCCACAAAACGAGCGGGTATTTTTTTGCGGCGTCGTAGGACGGCGGCTTCACCATAAGTCCGTGCACTTCTGTCCCGTCCTGGCTCTTGAAGCTAATGTCCTCCACCGCCCCGAGCTGCCATTGCGCAATCAACGCGTCATTGTGCGATGTCAGCTTTCGCAGGTTGCCGCTTTCCAGCGCGTAAATCTCTTCGGCCGCCGCATCGGTCGAAACGTCGACCGCCGTGTGACCGCCCACACTCGATTTCGAGTACGCAACAAATTCGCCCTTTGCCAAGCGATCGACTGCGCCGCCATTTACGGAAATTTTCGCGGGATACTCCGACCTGTCATCGGGCACCAAAAATTCAATCGCCGATCCGTCTGCCGTAAACTTTGGCGAAGACACCCCGCGATCGAACTTTTCCGTAAGTACCCGCGATGTTCCGTTCGCTACCGTCACAACAGCCAAACGATTCATGTTATACGCGTTGTATTTCGCTTCGTATCCCAGCAAGTACGCGATGAGATTCCCGTCCGGGCTCCAGGATAGTCGCTGCCCGCCCGCGGAATAGGCGCTGACTACTTTTCGCGGCGCTGCCCCAGCGTGCGCGTCGACAACATAAATTTCATTGTATGGCGACTGATCCGGATCTTTTTCGTGATTGCTCACAAATGCAATCTGTTTCCCGTCCGGCGACCATTCCGCATCCGTGTCATCAAAATTCCTGGCGCTCGTCAGTGTTTCGAGCTTTCTGCTTTCGACATCAAACAGGAACAAATGCGAGCGCGAAGCCGCCGTGATATATCCCCCGACATCATGCTTGAAATGGTAGCGGTCCAGCACAATTGGCTTTGCGGCTTTTGGAGCGGCCCCTTCCTTGGTTGCCTGTCCGGGGTCCACGTCGTCACCTTCGCTCATCTCCAGCAAGATTCTTTTTCCATCAGGGGACCACTGGTAATCGTCGATATTCTCCTTCACGTTCGTCAGCGCCTGTGGAGCGCCTCCGCGCCGATCCAATAACCAGATCTGGGTCTTGCCCTTTTCACCGTCCGCAGAGAGAAATGACAGATACTTTCCGTCCGGACTCCACTTCGGCGAGCTGCTCGATTGCTTCCCAAAAGTCAGCTGCAGGTCCTGGGTGCCTTCCCAGTTCACCATCCACAGTGCCGTTCGCCGCTTGTCGGCCTCCTTGTCAATCGTCGTCACGGTGTAAACGACCCATTTCCCGTCCGGCGACACCTGCGGGCTCCCCACTTTTGCCATCCGATAAATGTCATCAATCGCAATCGCCCGCTTCGCGGAATTTTGGGCCAGCAAAAATGTAGGTAGGAACGAGAAAATAACAATGTAAACCAATTGAAGTTTTCGCATCCGCGAATGCTCTATGAAACGCGTCCGATCGTCAAGTCGGATCTCTCCTGAACTGCGTTTTTCATGGCCGTTCGGGAGTCTTGGGCAAAGCGTTTTTGCAAGGACCGGGTCAGGGGGTAGGCCAGGCGGGCTAGGGTGTTGGGCTGGGAGAAGGCGTAGAGGCCGTAGGTCACGGATTGATTTAGGAGATTGAATTCCACTGAGAATCGTTCTTCTCCGCGTTCGGCATGATTGGGGAGGGTGCCGTAGGCGAAACCGAATTTATTGATGGGCCCGGATTCCTCAATGGTGTAGATGATGCGGGCGGCGTTTAGGGACCAGAAACCGAGATGAGATACGAGGACGGCGACAGTCGTGCCGGGTTCTATGGGAGCGCTCGGCCAGCAGAGCTGGATCCAGGGTATGTCAAACATTTTCCACTCGCGAATGGCGAGTTTCGCGCGTTCGAAGATTCGGGCGCCCTGGCCTAGGAGGATTCGGTTGTGGTCCACGGTGTAGGCGGATGGAGCTTCCTTGCGGGACGCACCAACTTCGGCGTAGGAGAAATTTTGGGTTTGTTGCGCGCCAAGGAAAGCGTCGATGGTAGATCGAGTTGGCTTCGACCGGCAGAACATAAGTGGTCAGTCTAATGGGAAGTGGCAAAAAAACAATATGCCTGGATTTCCTCCTGGCAAACACCCGCAGTTAGCGTCGCGCGGTTGACGATGCCGGGAATCCCTATTAAATTAGATAGATGAATTGCGGCTGCCGGGAAAGCCGGACGTGCCGTGATTCGTTTTTCTTCCTTGCGAGCGGGTGGGAGATCGTCCAACGGTAGGACACCAGATTCTGAATCTGGTTATCCTGGTTCGAATCCAGGTCTCCCAACCAAATCCACTAAAACTCCAATTTCACTTTATTGCGGTTCGCCAGCAGCGATTCCTGCCTTCCCGACAAGGCGGTAGGCGGCAATTTTCCGCTCGTCCCCTGCTTTGAGAATTCGACTACTGCACTGTATTTTGCCGGGCCCAAGCCGGTCTGCCGCAGAGGGCGGCCGCGGTCATCGCCGTGCGGGTCCTGCGGGTTAGGTTGCAAGCGCGGGAAGTCTTAGACTCTGGAAGTCGCGGCTGGTCTCAAGGCAGAGGGCTTCGACTACCAGCTCATGATCTTGACGCTGGGGGAGACCGGAGATCGTGGCACAGCCGATGACCCCGGCTCCCGGGACGGTGATCGGGAAGCTGCCCCCATGTACGGAAAAGTCAGAGGAAGGGAGGGCATATTTTTCAAGCAGCGTGGTTTTCTTGAGTTCAAGCTGCAGACCGATGGCGTACGAGCTTCGCAGGAACCGTGCGACCGTATTGGTTTTGCGGCGAACCCATTCAGCGTTGTCCGGCGTGGTGTTGGCTAGAGCACAATAAAAGAGAGATTGGTTGAAGCGGCGGACATCGATGACCACGGAGAGGTTTCTTTGGATCGCCAGTTCCCGCAGGCGAGTGCCCAGGCGCCAAGCGACTTCATGATCAAATGAGGGCAGAAAAAGCTGCTGCTCCTGGACCGCGATACGGGATAGGTCGGTCGGCTCGGCCATGCGAGTTACTCCTGGATAAGTTCGAACACGAAAATCGAGAGCCAAGTTTAACGCAGACGGTAGATGTTCGGGACTAGGCGGGTACCGAGACATTGCGATTTACCGTGGCAAATGCCTTATAGGCCGCGCCGAGGATAGGGGCGTCTTCATTGAGGATCACGTAAATAGGGATGCGAGCGACAATGGTCGTGAGTGGGGCTTTATCGGCGAAGGAGCGGCAAAACGTACTTTGTTTGAGTTTCGGAAGAATCTTCAGAGCGATGCCTCCGGCCAGGTAAACGCCTCCGTAGGCCAGGACGCGGAGAGCGAGATTGCCCGCTTCTGCGCCAAAAGCGTCCATCCAAAAATCGAGTGTTTCAACGCAGATGGGGCAGGTTTCGGCCAGGGCGTTTTGGGTGATTTCGCGGGCGGAATCTCCGCCTAATTCTTCAAAGACGGGGTGGCGGACAGCGGGATCGAGGAATTCGTGGATTTTTCGGAAGCCGCGGCCGGAGAAAATCTCTTCGCAAGAAACGCGCGGCATGCGCTGCTTGAGAAAATGGAGGAGGCCGATGCCCCGTTCATTGCGAGCGGAGAAATCGGCTGCGCCGCCTTCTGAAGCACAAGCCTGGTGCTGGTGGCCGTCCCAGAAAAGAACCGCTTCACCGAGGCCGGTGCCGGCGGCGATGACGGCTTTGTTGGCCTTGTAGTTGGCTTCGACGTGATTGAGCTGCAGAAAATCTTGCGGTGATAATTTTTCGATTCCGAAGGCAGTGGCGACAAGGTCGTTTAAAAGGATCACGTTATGCGGCTGTAGGCTCAGATGAGCCGCCAGGGAGTTGACGTCTGTTGTCCATGGAATGTTGACGGCATGAAGACGGCCATCGAGGATCGTGCCGGCGGCTCCGAAGCCGACCGCATGGATGCAATCGCCGGACTTGAAAACGCCCTCGGCTTTGCCAAGTTGCAGAAATTTATCGAGGATTTCGGGGAAGCCGGCGGAGTCGCGAGTGGGCAGGCGCGCCTGGAAAACCAGGGCCAGTTCAGAACCACGCTCGGCATAGAGAGCGAGGTTGCATTTTGTGCCGCCAATGTCGCCTGCAAGAATCATTTTGCTTTGAAGAGTCCTGTTCCACGCAGCTGGCAGTTTGCGTGAAGAATTCCCAGGTTCGGGCGAGAGAACGTTAAGCGGAGAGTAACACAAAAGTTCGAGTCCGCGAAAATTACGTTAGATTGTCCGCAAGACAAACGGTATGTCGAGCTTTCTATGCAAAACTCAGCTCATTCGTTCGGGAGTTAGGATCGCGGTCATTTCCAGGACCTGGCGGTAGTACTCGCGTTGGGTGAGTTGGGAGGCGGCTTCTTCATCGATCAAAAAAGTTACATCGGGATGAAGCTGCAGGGCGGATGCAGATACGGCGGAGGCCACCGGGCCTTCGATGGATTTGGCGACAGCGGTGGCTTTGGATTCCCCGGTGGCCAGGAGCAGAATCCTTCGGGCTTCGAGAATTGTGCCAATGCCCATGGTGATCGCACAGCGAGGAATGGCTTCGCCGGGGGCAAAGAATTTGCGATTGTCTTCAATGGTTTCCTGAGTCAGAACCTTCAGACGCGTTCGCGAGCCGATGCTGGACGTTGGCTCGTTGAAACCGATGTGACCGTTGCGGCCGATTCCGAGGAGTTGTATGTCGATACCCCCGGCTGCGCGGATGGCTTCTTCATAACTCGCGGCATATTGATCGTAATCTTTGGCGACGGTGCCGTCGGGAATGTGAATATTTTTCGCGGAGATATTGACGTGATTGAAGAAATTTTCGTGCATGAAATAGTTGAAACTCTGCAGATGCGTGGCGGGCAATCCGAGATATTCATCCAGATTAAAAGTGGTGACTTGCGAAAAGTCGAGCGATTCCTGCTGGTGCAGGCGCACCAGTTCCTCATAGATGCTGACCATGGTGGCACCGGTGGCCAGGCCCAGGGTCATCGCGGGCTTCTTGCGAACGCCGCTGGCAATAATTCGTGCTGCTTTGCGGCCTATTTCATTGGAATTGTGTTCAAGAACAACCAGCATGCTCCAGCCTTTCCGTCGTCACCTTAAAGGGGTCAAAACAGTGTTGAATGATGCGCGCCCAGAATGAAAAGTATCGCACTTCTCAGCGGAACCGGCGAATCACGAGATTGTGGCGGTCGGAGCGATAAAACCCGAGGACATAGAGAACCGCTTTGCCTTTTGTTGAATAAATAACCTGGCGAATGCGAAGGAGCGGTTCGCGACGCGGCACGGCAAGAAGTTCGGCGATTCGGGGATCGGCAGCAGTGGCATCGATTTCTTCGTCGGCATAGCCAATTTCCACTTTGTAGTCGCGCTCTAGAATGGCAAAGAGCGATTCGCGGGTGAGCGGAGCAGAGAGCATGTCGGAAAATTCGGTGGCGGAGAGATAGCAGATTTCCAGGGCGAAGGGTTCGCTCGCGGCGTGGCGGAGCCGCTCCAGCTTGACGAGTTTACTTACCGGCGGAAGAGAAAGTCGCGCGGTGGCCTCCTGTTCGTCGTCGATGATTTTTGCAAAAAGAATTCTGGAACCGGCCGTCAGGCTGCGGCTGGACATCTGCTCGGTGTAGCTCATCAGCTTGTTGAAATGAATCTTGGGGGCGGCAATGAACGTGCCGATCCCGCGACGGCGTTCAACGACCCCGTCGCGCTCCAGGCCGGCAAGGGCATGCCGGGCGGTCATGAGGCTCACCTGATGAATTTTGGCGAGATCGCGTTCCGAGGCCACGGCGTCGCCCGGGTGCAGCTCGCCGGCCTCAATACGCTTGCGGATGGTGCCCTGTATCCGCTGGTAGGCGGGCACGCCATTGCGGTTTTTCACGTTCATTGCGTCTCCCCGGACGGCTTGTTGGTCAGCAGCAAGCTCGGAACAGGAGGGCCTGAAATCAGAAAGAATAACAATATTCTGGGGTCAGAATTTCTCACATTGCCATCCTGCGGCATCGCGCGAAACGATGCGGTAGCGGATAGACGTTGTGGCGGCAATAAAGTTCCATGTTCCCTCATGCATCGAATTTTGCGATATAGAGCACCGGAGAAATGGTGCTATAGTGCACCCTGTAAAATCATTTATAAACCAGTATTTTTGTGTTGACAAGACCAAAAGCGTGCTATATAGCTATTCCAATATTACAGCCATATTATTTTGGCTAGGGGTGCGGTTGCAGTTAAAAAGATTCCAATTGAGGGTAGATCGCTGGACTGTCGGCGTTCTCGAATCGGAGGCATGATCATGAGAAGACTGCTGGGTGTGGGGTTTGTGTTTTTGGCGTTGGCCTCGCTACTGTGTAGCGCCAACGTAACGATGGCGCAGGAAGTCACGGCGTCGATTACGGGGACTGTAACTGATCCTAGTGGCGCTTCTCTGTCTGGCGCGACCGTAACAGCGACTGACAAAGATCGCGGCACGAATTTCACCGCAACGACCAACGACAGTGGACTATACAACCTAGTGCGTCTTCCGGTCGGAACGTACACCTTAAAAGTAGAAGCCAGCGGATTTTCAACGGCTGTCCACGAAGCCTTCGTGTTGGTATTGAATCAGGTTGCGCGCATCGACGTACCAATGAAAGTCGGAGATGTGTCGGTCACCGTCGAAGTGACGGGCGACGCCCCAATCTTAAAGACGGAAGCCACACAAGTTGATACGATTATTAATGCTGCAACAAACGACAATCTTCCGCTTGCCTCGCGAAACTATGTACAACTGACATTGCTCGCCCCCGGCGCAGTCTCAACCGATCCGAGCAGCTTCAACAACGGCAACAATACGGCTGGTTACGGTGGTCGCCCGCTCATCAATGGCAACCGCGAACAGGCCAACAACTTTCTGCTGGACGGGATGGACAACAACCAGGTGTCGGATAACCTCCTTGGTTACACTCCGGCTCCGGACGCCATCCAAGAATTTAACCTTATTACCAACAATGCTTCGGCAGAGTTTGGCAACTTTGAAGGCGGCATCGTCAACGCTACCATCAAGTCCGGAACCAACAGTTTTCATGGTGACGTCTGGGAATTCTTTCGCAACGACAAGCTAAACGCCAATAGCTGGTCCAATAACTTCCAGCATGACAGCGATGGAAACTGGACTCCCGCAGCGAAAGACAAGCTCCGCTGGAACATGTTCGGTGGAACCATCGGCGGCCCAGTCTTCAAGAACAAACTCTTTTTCTTCGCCGACTACCAGGGACAGCGCTTCGACCACCCGAGTACCACCACTCAGACCAGCGTATTCACCGCGGATGAACGCACTGGCGACTTCAGTGCACTGTGCCCAGCCGGCTTTAGTGGTGCAGGTGTTTGTTCCTCAGCGACGAATGGTAACGTACAGCTCTACAATCCTTGTGTCTCGTTCAGCCAACCCTGTGTAGCGGGATCGCCTGCGGCAGCCGTTCGGCAGCCTTTCCCGAATAACCAGATTCCCTCAGAGATGCTCAGCCCTGTCGCCCAGGCGTTGTTTGCTTCTTCGCTCTATCTCACTCCAACTTCTACCAGCTTGCAGAACAACGCAAGCTACACGTCGGCCTCAGCGCAAAACGTCGATCAGGGCGACTTGAAGATTGACTACAAGCCAGATGACAAGGACACCATTTCGGGCCGCTTCACCCGCGCCTATCAGAACAACCCGTCCAGCAACGAGTTTGCGCTCATCGGCAATGGCTTTGCTACCACGCCTATATACAACATCGTCGGAGACTGGACGCGAACCATTGGCACCAGCGTGGCAAACAATTTTCGTATGGGCTGGAGCCATGTAACGTTAAACAACGGAACTGGCTGGGCATCTGGTGTAGGACAATTTGGCAACACCCTCGGCATCGGCAACGGCAACCCGGCCGGCTTAGATGGCCTCCTCGCTCTGAATTTCACCAACACCGCGGTTTCCAACCTTGGTAATGCTGAAACTGGCGAAAACTTCGACGACCACGTCTGGCAATTTGGTGATGTGCTTACCTGGACGCATGGTCGACACAACTGGAAATTTGGCGGCCAGCTCCAGCGTCAGATTATCAAGACCTTCTATCCTGGCAACAACGGCGAATTGGGCTTGATCGACTTTGACGGACGATTTACTCAAAACAATAACGGCAGTGCCTCTGGCACAGGGGACGGCGGCGCTGACTTCTTCCTGGGCTTGCCATTCCAGTTTGGCCGCGGCGTCAGCACTGGTCAAACTTGGGAACAGACGAGCAATGTCATCGGCATTTTCGCCGAAGACACTTGGCGCATTACCGATCGTCTGACTTTAAACCTCGGCCTCCGTTATGACATCCACATGCCGTGGGTTGAATCAAACGACCTACAGGCAAACTACAATATGGTCACGGGTAACATCGACCTCGCCGGCCAAGGCGGTGCAAGTCGCGCACTCTACAATGGCGTGTACGGCGGAAAGGCGTTCCAGCCGCGTATTGGTTTCGCCTGGACTCCAGCCATGCTCGGCGGCAAAACAGTTGTTCGCGGTGCGTTCACGATTTCTTCCTACCTTGAAGGAACCGGTACAAACCTGCGTTTGCCCTTGAATCCTCCCTTCACACCTGCGGAAATCAACCAAGTTTATAACGGGTCAAACTTGCCGGGTAGCAACACCTCAGACGGTATCGTTGGTGCAGGTTCATCGCTGCCATGCGATGCACCTGCTTTTCTCTGCTATTACAACGCCTTGTTCCGCGTGTGGGATCCCAACGTTCAGCCGGCAATCGCCGACCAGTGGAACTTGACGATTCAGCACCAGTTCTGGGGTGACACCACCGCCCAGATCGGCTACGTCGGTCAGCGTGGTACGCACCTGATGGTGCCCTTCGACTACGCTCAGCGGCTGTTAAACTCTGATGGCAGCACCTCGGACAGCCCATTCTTCGCTGCCAACCCGGATTTCTACACGGCACTGAATGGTGGTCCAGGATTGCAGGGAGCCACAGTCTCTGGCACCCAGGCCAACGGCACGATGAGCTACAACTCGTTGCAGGCTGTGTTGCAAAAGCAAATGAACCACGGCTTGCAATATCAGGTGTCCTACACCTTCTCCAAGTGCATGTCTGATAGCACCGGCTACTACGGCGCATGGAACAACGCCCTCAGTGCTTCGGCTTACTGGCAGAACGTTTACGACCAAAAGTCGGAATGGGCACCCTGCTACTATGACGCTACTCACGTCATTGCCGCCTATGCCGTCTACGAGTTGCCTTTTGGGCGCGGCAAGTCCTTCGGCAAAGATATGAACAAGGTTGTCGACACGATTATCGGTGGCTGGGCAGTGAGCCCGATCGTATCATTCCGCACGGGCTTCCCCTTGCCGATCTTTGGTGCGCAGGACAATTCCGGAACCTTCTCCCGCGGCGCAAGGGCTGATTGCAGCTCGCTCCCGTCCATCATTAATTCCGCGATTACCGCACCTTCCGGTATTGTTCCGACTGGCGGCGTTCAGTGGTTCAACAACAACGGCAACTTTGCTCAGCCTGCTGACGGCACCTTCGGCAATTGCGCACCTCAACTCGGCGGTCTTCGCACCCCGCACTACTCCGACGTTGACCTCAGCTTGCACAAAGATTTCAGCTTTACGGAACGCATCAAGCTTCAGTTCCGCGCTGATTTCATCAACGCCTTCAACCATGTGCAATTCAACGCACCGAATGTGACAATCGGTTCCACCATGGGCCAGATTACCAGCGCCCAACCACCCAGAAACATCCAGCTTGCTCTGAAGTTATATTATTAGTCAGAGCGTGCGTATAATGAGGGGCAAGCGTCGAAAATCGACGCCTGCCCCTTTTCATTTTATGAAAACAATAAAGACCATCTCCCTTTTTCTCATGTACTATTCCGTCGTCCCGCAACTGGCAGCGCAAAAGGTTCCAGCAACGCCAACCACAAGTCCCACAGCTGTGCAGAAGGGCATCGAACTGGCTGAGCATGGCCAATGTGCCGCGGCTTTGCCTTTGCTAACCAAGAACGCTGCTGCTGCCCAAGCTAAAGAAATGAAGTTAAATGCGGGTCTTGCCACGGTACGTTGCGCCATGATCATGGATCGCACAGATGTTGCGGTGGATGCCATACGGATGCTGAATCGCAATTTTCCGAACGATCCAGCGGTTTTGTATGTAACTGTACACGCCTATTCCGATCTGTCTACGAGAGCGTCGCTGGCGTTGATTCGCACGGCGCCTACGTCCTACCAGGCTCACCAATTGAACGCAGAAGCGCTAGAAGCACAGGGTAAATGGGACGAAGCGGCGAACGAGTATCGAGCCATCCTGGCGCAAAATCCCAAACTGCCGGGGATTCATTTCCGAATCGGAAGATGTATTCTCTCCAAGCAAGAAACTTCCTCAACTAGTTCCGAGGCACAGAAAGAATTCGAGGAAGAACTGAAACTTGATCCAAGTAACGCTGCCGCGGAATACATCCTTGGACAGTTGGCGCAACATTTGAGCGACTGGTCCACCGCCATCGAGCATTACGGTAAAGCCACAAAGCTAAGTCCGGGATTTGCAGAGGCTCAGTTGGGACTGGGCATGGCGTTCGTGGCCGCCAATAAATTTGCTCAAGCTGTGGCGCCACTTGAAATCTATACGAAGATTCAGCCGGGCAATCCTGCGGGTCATTATCAGTTGATGTTGGCGTACAGTCGAACGGGTCGCAAGGAAGATGCCGCACGAGAAGCTGCCTTACAGAGACAAACGGCGGAAAAGCTGGAAGAGGAAAAACAAAGGAACCGGGGAGTTACGCCATCGCAACCTCCAACACCGTGAGGCGGCTGGATTTTGAATTCTGATTGCCCGAAGCGTTGAATCGGGTTGCCTTGATAGAAATTGCAGTTTCCAGGTCCATCTTTGATCCGGTATTGCGGCAGGAGACTCTAGAACGTGGGTGATAGTGAATTCCGCTGGCCATTCCACTTGTTTCCGCGCAGAGATTTTCTGCGTCTACTGGCGGGAAGCGCTGCAGCTGGCAAGGCATTGCCATTTTTGCAAGCCGACGAAAAATCCAGCAGCGCCTTCACGCAAATTCCAGCCTCAGCGAGCGGTATCCACTGGATGCATAACAATGGACGCTCTCCTGAAACGTATCTTCCGGAGACCACCGGCGCGGGTTGCGCCTTTCTCGACTACGACAATGACGGCTGGATGGACATTTATCTGGTGAACAGCGGCCCGTGCGATTTCTTTCAGCCGAAGACTCCGCTGCGCAACGCGCTCTACAAGAACAATCGCGATGGAACCTTTACAGACGTAACGGAAAAAGCCGGCGTGCCCGGAACCGCCTACGGCATGGGCGTCGCGGTGGGAGATTACGATGGCGACGGATTTCCCGATATCTATGTGACGCAGTATCCCCATAGCGTGCTGTATCACAACAATGGCGACGGAACGTTTACCGATGTAACAGGGAAGGCCGGCGTAGCGGCTCCGGGATGGGCGACGAGCGCTGTCTGGTTCGACTACGACAATGACGGCAAACTCGATCTCTTTGTTTGCCACTTTGTTGATTTTTCCAAAGCCAAAAATCAATTTTGCGGCAATCTGAAAACCGGTGAACGCTGGTACTGCATCCCTCGCGTGTACGATCCGATGCCCTGCTGGCTTTTTCACAACAATGGCGACGGCACGTTCACCGACGTCAGCAAGCAAAGCGGAATCGCTGGCGTAAAAGCGAAAGCCTGGGGCGCGGTGGCGTGCGACGTTAATAATGACGGTTTCATGGACATCTTTGTCGCCAACGATACCGTTGCTAATTTTCTGTACATGAACCGTGGCAAAGGAAAATTTGAGGAAACCGGACTGCTGGCAGGTGTCGCATACAGCGCTTATGGACGGCCGCGCTCTGGCATGGGTGTGGATGCCGCCGATTTCAACCAGGATGGCTGGGTGGATTTGTTTGTCGCTAACGTGGATCAGGAAATGTTTTCGCTTTATCAAAACAATAAGGATGAGACTTTCCGGGATGTTGCAATTGCCACCGGAATCGGCTCTGCCACCCGGTTGCTGAGCGGCTGGGGATTGAAATTTTTTGATTACGACAATGACGGCGAATTGGATCTACTTTTGTGCAATGGACATCCGGACGATCACGTCGACGAACGCGTAGGCGGAGTCACGTACCTCGAGCCCATGCTGCTTTTCCGCAACACCGGTAAGGGTCTGAAGAATGTAAGCAAGGAGAGTGGAGATATTTTCAGGCAATCATTGGCTGCGCGCGGAATGGCGCTCGGTGATTTTGACAATGACGGCTCGGTGGATGTGCTGGTTGCCATAAACAACGGCGCTCCTGTGCTTTTACGCAACAATGCCGGCAGACAAAACCACTGGCTGGGCATGAAACTCATAGGACGGAAGTCGAATCTGGACGCAGTCGGCGCAAAGATCACCTATCAAGCGGGAGATCTAAAACGAAGCCGGGTGAAAGTGGGCGGAGGAAGCTACCTCTCGTCGCACGACCCTCGTGTCGTTCTGGGAATTGGAAAACGCGAAAAAATTGATTGGGTGGAAGTGCAATGGCCGCTGCCGGGCGGGTCGGCGCAGCGATTCACCGAATTGCCGGTCGACCGATACATCACGATTGTTGAAGGCCAGCCGCAGTGGAAGTGAACAATGAGTTTCAGAATTGGGAATGCGCACCGAGACGATTTTCTAAGGAGCGAAACCGAAGATGGCTCTAACTCTCACGGATTGGATTGTCATCGCGACGTACCTGCTGCTGAATTTGCTCATCAGCCTGTACTACCGGCGAAAGTCGTCAGGCAGCACCGAAGAGTTTTTCGTTTCCGGACGCAACGTGTCGTGGTGGCTGGCCGGGACATCGATGGTCGCTACCACGTTTGCGGCAGACACCCCACTCCTGGTCACCGGACTGGTGGCCAAAAATGGCATCGCCGGCAACTGGCTTTGGTGGTCGCTTTGTCTTTCTGGCATGATGACGGTCTTTTTCTTCGCGCGGTATTGGCGCCGTTCGGGAATTCTGACCGACGTTGAATTTGTTGAGCTGCGCTATGGGGGCAAGCCAGCAGCGTTTCTTCGCGGTTTCCGGGCGCTCTACCTCGGCGCTCTGATGAACTGCCTGATCCTTGGCTGGGTCATCAAGGCCATGATCAGCATTACGACGGTGCTTCTCGGGGACGCGATCGCCGAAGGCCGGGTTCTTAGTATCGGCGCCGGAAAACACGAGTTGTTCCACTACACTCTGGGCGCTCCAGAGCATACCGCGCTACTCATTTGCGTACTGCTGCTCGTCCCGTTCACCGGTATCTACACTTTTATCGGAGGCTTGTGGGGAGTACTGGTCACCGATCTTTTTCAGTTCGCGCTCAAGATGACGATGATTGTAGTTCTGGCTTGGACGGCAGTTGCAAAAATTGGCGGCATGACTTTTTTGAAAGTTCAGCTTTCGCACGTTGATGAGGTCACCCGTCAAGCGGGCATTGCTACCGGCCCGATCCTTTCCTTTTTCCCGTCGTTTCATCTCGGTTGGACGACGGACGCGCTGTGGACGCTACCCGTCATTACGTTCGCGCTTTATTTGGCCGTTCAATGGTGGGCCAGCTGGTATCCCGGAGCAGAGCCCGGCGGCGGGGGCTACGTTGCCCAGCGCATGTTCAGCGCCAAAGATGAACGGAACTCACTTGCCGCCACACTCTGGTTCAACATCGCTCACTACGCCATGCGCTCCTGGCCGTGGATTGTGACTGGCCTGGTTGCCGTTGCCGTCTACTCGCCGCACGGCGGGCTACATCCGAGTATGGAATTTGCCGCCGAGCAGGAAAAGGGTTACGTCATGGTGCTCCGCGACTTTCTTCCGCCTGCGCTGCGCGGGCTTATGGTCGCAGCGTTCCTTGCGGCTTTCATGTCTACCGTCGGCACCCAGCTCAATTGGGGCACTTCGTATCTCATCAACGATTTTTACCGCCGATTTTTGAAGAAAAATGGCACCGAGAAACATTACGTTTTTGTCAGCAAGATTTTCATCGTTCTGCTGGTGATTCTGAGCGGATATACCGCTGCGCACATCGATTCCATTCAATCGGCCTGGCAGCTTCTTCTGGGCATGGGTGCCGGAACCGGCGGCGTCCTGCTGCTGCGGTGGTATTGGTGGCGGATCAATGCATGGAGCGAAATTTCATCCATGGTCGCCGCTTTCGTCGTCTCCATGTCCCTCACGCGTGTCCATCTGGCGGGCAACGATTCCGTGGTCTTTGCCAAATCGGCGCTTATCACTACCGCGGCTACGACGTTTGTCTGGATCATCACCACCTTCATCACCAAGCCCGAAGCCGACGCCCTGCTGCTTAGATTCTATAAACGAGTGCATCCCACCGTTCATGGATGGCGCCGAATTGCGGCACTCGCGCCTGAGGTGAAGCCTGTCAAGGATCTGGCCGCCAATACCTTTGACTGGGTGATGGGCTGTATTCTCGTCTACTGCGCGATGTTTGGAATTGGTGAACTCGTTCTGCAAAACTGGGCGGCGGGAGCCTTGCTCCTGGCAATAGCCGCGGCATCCGGATATTTCATCTATTGGAGCTTGTCGCGCCGCGGCTGGGAAACGCTCTCGGGAGCGGAGTAGGGCGGCGAACCCGGCAGGTTTGCCCTATGGCTGGTCGGTCGTAAACGAAAGATAGAGCAGCTTCTGGTCTCGCTGAATCTGCAGCGCAACGGGAGCACCGGGCGACAACGACTTCAAGGCATTTCGCAAACGGTCGAGAGTGGTCATGGGCTCTCCGTTGAGTGTTCGAATGACGTCCCCGGTGTTCAACGGAACACCGGCGCCAGAGCCTGCAGTTCTGGCGGCGACGATGACGCCGAAGGGGTCGCGCAAGTCCGGCGCCAAGGCCGCGATTTTCTTGTCGATTTCCACACCGAGAATTCCCAAAGCGGTCACCAGATTTTTTTCCGGGTCCGCCAGTGCCGCGATATGGTCCATAGCGTGGGGCGGATCGGCTACCGCAACGTCGAACGCTAGTTTTTCCTGCCCCCGCAGAACTTCCAAATGAACTTTTCCTCCCGTTTCGCGCGAAAGCAGATGAAATTCGACGAATGGCAGGTTGTCCACGGGCTTTCCATCGACGGAAGCCAAGACGTCGTTGATCCGCACTCCGGCAATGAGCGCCGGTCCGTCCGGAGTAACGTCCGAGATCAGCACGCCATAATTGCGAGGCAGGTTCAAGGCAGTGGCGAGGGTAGGTGTGATGGTTTGAATTCCAATACCGATATCGGCGCGGTGCAAATGGCCGAACTTGCGGATTTGCTGATAGGCGATATTGACGACGCCGCTGGGGATTGCAAATCCTAGTCCTTCATTGCCGCCGGACTGCGACAGAATAAATGTATCTACGCCGATGACTTCGCCCTCCACATTCACCAGTGGTCCGCCTGAATTTCCGGGGTTGATGGAGGCATCGGTTTGAATATAGACCATGGACGAGTCCAGGTCGGTCTGCCGCGCGACCGCTGAAACGATTCCCATCGTGACCGAGTTCCGCAAACCCTCGGGACTGCCGAACGCAAACGCCACTTCACCCTGGTGCAGGTTTCTGTAGGGAGCCAGGGTCAGAGCGGGAAGTGTTCCGGCATCCACTTTGAGGACTGCCAAGTCAATTTCCTTTGTAACGCCGATAATGCGGGCAGGAACGACATTCAAATGGGACGAAAGAGCGGCATCGATCGTTCCGTCCGAGCTCATACCGGGAAGCACCACTTGCACGCGCTGGGCCCCGCTTACGACGTGCGCATTCGTCACGATGTAGCCGCTCGGGTCGATGATAAATCCGGATCCAATCGCCTTTTGCCTCCCGATCACCACACCGGTATTGCCATGCTCGGATTCGTCCAGAGGGCCATAACCGGTCACCAGAATCTGTACCACGCTGGGTGATACCTTCTTGATCAGCGCGTTGACCGATTCGTTGAGTTTGTGGAGGGAATCGCCGGAGGTCTCCTGCGCGCGTCCGGCCGGCATGCAGAGAATCGGAGCCAAGCCTGCCACGAGCAGGCGGAGCCATAGTGCAGGCTTAGTGCAAAAGAGGGGCGAAATTCTAGTGCGGTCGGCGGGCATAGGATTCTGACATTCCTCAGAACTTCTCTTGGTTTGATGCTTCCTGGGGCCCCTGGAGTGCAATCCGGCCTTCTAGATTCTAGCGCCCCGCCTCCCGGAACCCTTTTCCCCGAGCCACTTGCCGGAACGGGCACCTGCCTGGTCGAGGAAGCTTTCTCGCCCGGCCTGAAAGATGGCACGATAGATTCCGTTGCTTGCCGAGGGATTCACCCCATGCCACGACTGCAAACCACCGAAGACCAGCGCCTGGAAGAAACGCGAACCCGCAAGAAATACTGGAAGCGCTGGGGACCTTACCTTTCCGAGCGTCAATGGGGAACGGTGCGCGAGGACTACAGCCCCGGGGGCACGGCCTGGGAGTTCTTTCCACATGAACACTCACGTTCGCGAGCGTATCGCTGGGGAGAGGACGGCATCGCCGGCATCAGCGATCGCCACCAACTGATATGTTTTGGACTGGCCTTGTGGAACGGCCGCGATTCTATTTTAAAGGAACGCCTCTTTGGATTGACCGGGAACCAGGGGAATCATGGCGAAGACGTGAAGGAATACTATTTTTACCTGGATTCCACGCCAACGCACAGTTACATGAAGATGCTCTACAAATATCCGCAAGCGGCCTATCCCTACGAGCAATTGCTGGAAGGGAACGCGCAACGTACCCGCAAGGATCCCGAATTTGAACTTCTTGATACCGGAGTGTTTGGCGAGGACCGGTACTTTGATGTTTTCGTGGAATACGCAAAAGCGGACGTTGAAGACATCCTCATAAAAATTACCGCCTGCAATCGCGGGCCCGAACCGGCGGCCCTGCATTTGCTGCCTTCCCTGTGGTTTCGAAATACCTGGTCCTGGGGCAGTGATTTGCGTCGTCCAGCCGCACGAATTGCCACCAGCGTCCCCGGTTGCTCCTGCGCCGAATTGAAGCATCACCAATACGGAAAGCGCTGGTTGTTGTGCCAGGGCAATCCGGAACTGCTGTTCACGGAGAATGAAACGAATAACGCCCTGCTTTTTGGCGGGAAAAACCGTTCCTATACAAAAGATGCTTTCCACGAATTTGTAATTCACGGAAACCAAGCTGTCGTCAATCCCGAAAAGATGGGCACGAAGATGGCTGCGTACTATCCGTCGGAAGTTGCCGCAGGACAATGCGTCACCCTGAAATTGCGACTCACGGATCTGGAACCGCTCGGGAACCTCGGTAGAGCATCCCGCTCGGGCGGAATGATCAGTTCACCAGGTCATGCCGAGCGCGGCACAGATGTTCCCGCGGTGAATGATTTTGAGGATGGCTTTGACGCGACGTTTGCTAAACGGAAGACGGAAGCGGACGATTTTTACGCCTCGCGAATTCCTGACGAGCTTTCAGCCGACGCCAAAAGCGTCATGCGGCAATCGCTGTCGGGGCTGCTGTGGTCCAAGCAGGTATATAACTACGACGTTCGAACCTGGCTGGATGGCGATCCCTCTGGTCCGCCGCCTCCCAAAGAGCGCTTGCGCGGACGCAACAAGGATTGGACGCATCTCTACAACGAAGACATCATCTCCATGCCGGACAAATGGGAATACCCCTGGTATGCCGCTTGGGATTTGGCGTTTCACTGTATACCAATCGCGCTTGTCGATCCTGATTTCGCCAAGGATCAGCTCATTCTGCTTCTGCGCGAATGGTATATGCACCCCAATGGACAGTTGCCTGCATACGAATGGGCTTTTGGCGACGTCAATCCTCCGGTGCACGCGTGGGCTGCCTGGCGCGTTTACAAAATTGAGCGCCGCGTACGCGGCGTTGCGGACCGCGCCTTTCTGGAAAAGGTATTCCACAAGTTGCTCTTGAATTTTACCTGGTGGGTCAATCGCAAGGATCCTGACGGCGCGAATATTTTTCAGGGCGGATTTCTTGGGCTCGACAACATCGGAGTCTTTGACCGTTCCGCGCCCCTGCCAACTGGCGGGCAGCTTGAGCAATCGGACGGGACGAGCTGGATGGGCATGTACTGCCTCAACATGCTGGCTATTGCACTGGAACTCGCCAAAGAAGATCCAGCATACGAAGACGTAGCCAGCAAGTTTTTTGAACACTTCGTTTACATCGCGCGAGCCATGAATGATTTCGGTTCCGGAGGCCGGTCGCTTTGGGATGATGAAGATGGCTTTTACTATGACGTGCTCAAACTCCCATCGGGAGAAGAGCATTTCATGAAGATCCGCTCCATGGTCGGACTGATTCCGCTGTTCGCCGTCGAAACCCTGGAACCGGAAATTGTCGACCGGCTTCCGGGATTCAAGCGGCGTATGCAATGGTTCATCGACAATCACCCGGACGTCCCGGAACACATCGAAATGACGCAAAGCTCGGCGCGCGGCGTGCGCCGCCTGCTCTCGCTGGTAAGTCGCAAGCAGCTCAAACGGGTGCTAAACCGGATGCTCGATGAAAACGAATTTCTTTCTCCGTATGGCGTCCGGGCGCTCTCCCGATTTCACAAAGACCACCCTTACGAATTGCACATAAACGGCCACGCAAGTCGCGTTGAATATGAGCCTGCAGAATCTTCCACCGGGTTGTTTGGAGGCAATTCCAACTGGCGGGGGCCGATATGGTTTCCGGTAAACTATCTGCTGGTTGAATCGCTGCAGAAATTCCATCATTACTATGGCGAAGACTTCAAGGTGGAGTGTCCGACGCATTCCAATCAGAATGCCGATTTGTGGAACGTGGCAGCGGAAATTTCTCGTCGCCTGATCAAAATATTCGTTCGTGGCGAAGACGGACGGCGCCCCGTGGCCGGAGGAACGGAAATATTTCAAACCGATCCTCATTGGCGCGATCTGTTGCTGTTCTATGAATACTTCCATGGCGACAACGGCGCAGGAATCGGCGCAAATCATCAGACGGGGTGGACCGGTTTGGTAGCCAAATTGATCGAGCAGAGCGGGGAATAGGCCTTGCCTCAAGCTAGGAAGAAAACGCGGGAGGACTCGGAATCGCAGCTCGCAGAAAACCGCGGTGCCGGACCTTCGCAGGCCGAAATAGAGTTCGGACGAGAAGTTGCTGGGGACCTTGCCGCAGGACAATCCCGTGAATGGCTCGTAACGAACGGTCTGGGAGGCTTTGCTTCGGGCACGGTTGCCGGCAGCCAGGCGCGCCGCTATCACGGTCTGCTAATCGCTGCGTTGCAGCCTCCGGTCGGACGCACGTTTCTGGGTTCTGCAATCGACGAAGTGGTGCGCTACGCAGGAGTAAAATTTCCCCTGGCCACGCACAACTGGGCCAGCGGCGCAGTAGAACCGCGCGGTTTCCAGAATATCGAAAGCTTCCGGCTGGAGGGCAGCAAGCCGGTTTGGACCTATGCCCTGGCCGACGCGCTGCTTGAAAAATCTATCTGGATGCGTCAGGGAGAAAATACCACTTACGTCCAATACACGCTGCTGCGCAGCACTGGTCCAGTTGAAATTGAACTGGCGGTCCTTGTCAACTATCGCGATTTCCACTCTGCAACACATGCCGGCGACTGGCGCATGCAGGTCAGTCCGGTCGCCGGCGGGGTGATGGTTTCCCCATTCGCTGGCGCCACGCCTTTTTATCTCAGGAGTGCGGAAGCGTCCTGCGGACCGCGGCACGAATGGTACCGGGGTTTTCACCTGCCGGAAGAGACCGCGCGCGGGCTCGACGACCAGGAAGATCATCTTTTGGCCGCCGTTTTTAGCGCAAAACTGGACGCGCGTGCAAGCGTCTCGGTCGTGATCTCAACCGAAGCCGCCACGTCGCTGGACGCTCAGACGGCCCGCGGTGAACAAGCAACCCACGATGCGAAACTGTTTCACAGCTGGCAAACGAAAAACAGTTTGCCGGCAGAAGAGGCCCCTTCCTGGCTTAGGCAGCTAGTGCTTGCTGCCGATCAATTTATTGTGAAGCGAAGTCTTACTGAAGAGCCTGATGGACGCAGCATTATTGCCGGGTACCACTGGTTCGGCGATTGGGGCCGCGACACGATGATTGCGTTGCCCGGACTGACGCTAGCTACCGGCAGGGAAGAGATTGCGCGCCAGATCTTGGTGGCCTTTGCGCGATACGTCGACGGCGGCATGCTCCCCAATGACTTTCCCAATAGCGGCGCGCGTCCGGAATACAATACGGTGGATGCCGCCTTGTGGTATTTCGAGGCCGCGCGCCAGTACTTTGAATTCACGCAGGACGCCGCTACGCTGCAGAAGATTTTTCCAGTTCTTGCCGGCATCATCGATTCTCACGTGAAGGGCACGCGCTACAACATCCATGTCGATCCGGCAGATGGCTTGCTTTTTGCCGGAGGGCCGGGCGTGCAGCTGACATGGATGGATGTGAAAATCGGGGATCGCGTCGTGACGCCTCGCACCGGAAAGCCGGTCGAGATTAATGCATTGTGGATCAATGCGTTGCATACCATTTCCGCATTTGCCCGGTTGCTGGTCCGACCCGCCGAAGGTTATGAAAAACTGGCATCCAAGGCGGCCAGGAATTTCCAAAAATACTGGAACGCGGATCGCCATTGCTGTTACGACGTCATCGACGTTCCGGGAATGGGCCTCGACCCTGCTCTCCGGCCCAACCAGATATTCGCAGTTTCGCTTCCCGTAAGTCCGCTCACAGCGGAGCAGCAGAAGGCCGTGGTCGATGCGTGTTCGACGGATCTACTTACTTCTTACGGCTTGCGTAGTCTTGCCCCGGGGGAGCCAGGGTATCAAGGCCACTACCGCGGAGGGCCACGGGAGCGAGACACTGCCTATCATCAGGGAACTGTCTGGAGTTGGCTGCTGGGTCCTTTTGTCGAAGCCCACCTGCGCGTTTATAAGGATCGCGTTGCCGCCTTGCGCTACCTCGAGCCGCTCGGAAAACAAATCTATTCCGCAGGGCTGGGCACGCTGAGCGAGATTTTTGAAGGTGATGCGCCATTTCGCCCCGTCGGCTGTATTGCCCAGGCTTGGAGCGTTGGCGAAGTGTTGAGAGTAATGAGCGCTTTGGGACGGACTAGCGGCTAGCGCCGGGCCCCTCGCACAATTCAACCAGGACTTTAGAACCGGCAACGGATGGAACGAGGAAAAAGTTAACCCGCGTTCGGTCGGCGCCGCTTCTGGCTTGTGGATATATAGCGGCTACATCGAATTTCTCGCTAAGGATTTTTGTGGCGCGGTCTACGTTCGAGCACGGAAATTCCACCTGTTGCACGCCTTCTTGAAATTTTTCAAGGTAGCGGGCAATGGCTCCAGTCCCGCCGGGTGCCCGGGTCGTCAGCACGTCCAGTGAGACTCCTTCCGGAAAGTGCAATTCAAATTCTTCTGCGTCCTGGTCGGGCGGCACCTCGGCTAGTCGCGGCGATTCGTTGGCCTCTCGTATTCGCGCAAACACTTCCCGTCCGACGGCCAGTCCCACGGTGAGTGCGGGGTTAGGGGCATACAAAAGCCCGGAAAGTTCTGCGTCGCTCCACCAATGGATCGCAGCCCCATCTGCCAACGCTTTCCCTGCGCGGTAAATTTCTCCTGCGGCCGATGCGCGCACGGAGAATTTCGCCGAAGTAAGTTCAACGATGGCAAACGAAAGAGGGCTAGACATGGCTTAGGAAAGAATTGTAGCGTGGAGAGGAACTCAATTGTTGGAGCATGGCAGGGCCTGTATTCATTCTGTACCTAAACTAACGTTTTCTTCATCTGAGTGATATGCCGAAACCAGTTCTATTCACGGTCGATGATGATCCTGAAGTTCTGCGCGCGATTGAGCGTGATTTGCGCGGGCGTTATGCAAATCGCTATCGCGTCATGCGCGCTAGTTCCGGGTCCGCCGCCCTGGCCACCCTGCGGGAACTGAAAACACGAAACAATCCCGTGGCTCTTCTGCTGGCGGACCAACGCATGCCCCATATGGATGGTGTGCACTTTCTCAGCGAAGCCATGGAACTTCATCCGCAGGCCAAGCGTGCCCTTCTGACGGCCTACGCTGATACTACCGCCGCCATTGAAGCCATCAATGAGGCTCGAATTCACTATTATTTGATGAAGCCGTGGGATCCTCCCGAGGAAAAACTATTCCCGATCATCGACGACCTTCTTTTGGATTGGAATTCCGGTTATCGCGCCCCGTATGAAGGCATTCGGGTGCTGGGCACTCGCTGGTCGAATAGCTCCTACGAATTGCGGGATTTTATGGCGCGCAATCAGGTGCCGTACCAGTGGATTGATGTTGAGCTGGCACAAACAGATTCAGAAGTGCGTGGTCTGATCGATTCCCTGGGGCCGGAAGCGGAAAAATTGCCCATCATACTATTTCCCGACGGCGAACGGCTGGCGGAGCCGCCGCTGCCGGTGGTAGCCGACAAACTGGGACTGCGCACCCATGCCGAAACCAATTTCTATGATCTGGCCATTGTAGGCGGCGGACCTGCCGGGCTGGCCGCCGCCGTCTATGGCGCCAGCGAAGGCCTGCGAACCGTCATGATTGAACGCGAAGCGCCCGGTGGACAGGCCGGACTCAGCTCGCGGATTGAAAACTATCTTGGTTTTCCTGCAGGACTTTCCGGAAGCGATTTGGCGCGCCGCGCGGTTGCGCAGGCCCGACGTTTCGGCGTCGAAATACTCTCTCCGCAAGAGGCCTTGGAACTTCGCGTGGATGGTCCTTACCGTTATCTGAAGCTGGCCGATGGCTCAGAAATCTCCTGCAATGCCTTGCTTCTGGCCATGGGAGTTCAGTGGCGAAATCTTGACATACCGGGCGTTGACCGGCTGCAGGGCGCGGGCGTGTATTACGGCGGTGGGACTTCAGAAGCCCTGTCCTGTAAGGGCGAAACCGTTTACATCATCGGCGGAGCGAATTCGGCCGGGCAAGCGGCCATGCACTTTGCCAAGTATGCGGAGAAAGTTGTCATGGTCGTGCGGGGGCGCTCGCTGGCCACTACCATGTCGCACTACCTGATTGAGCAAATCCAGAAGACATCCAACATCGAAGTTTGGAATTGCGCACAAGTTACTGCCGTACACGGAGAAACGCGCCTCACGGGAATCACGGTGCAGCGCGAAGGGGTTGACGGGCTGCAGGAACTTTCTGCCTCTAGCCTGTTTATTTTCATCGGTGCACTGCCGCGCACGGAGTGGCTGGGCGACCTGATCGAACGCGATGAGCGCGGCTTTATTATTTCCGGCCCTGATTTGATTCGCGACGGCAAAAGGCCCGCGTCCTGGACTCTGGATCGCGACCCCGGCTTGCTCGAAACCAATGTTCCGGGCATATTCGTGGTCGGCGACGTGCGCCATGGCTCGGTGAAACGTGTGGCTTCCGGCGTGGGAGAGGGAGCTGTAGTCGTTCAGTTCATGCACCAATATCTGGCAAAAGTTCAGTGATGCGAAAATCGGAGAGGATGCCTCAGGAATGACGGAAACTCCGGACCAATCACACCTGTCCGCTTTGATCGCGGATCTTCGAAAAGTCCCCGCGTTCGCAGATCAGCCGGAAGCCGATCTCGAATGGTTTATTTCGCAGAGCGAAGAGCGCCGCGTGGCGGCAGGTGAAATCTCCATTTATGAAGATGCTCCCGCCGACAGGATGATCGTGCTGCTCGAAGGTGAAGTGCGGGCGCGACGCGAGAGTGGTCCGGCCGACGGCCCCGTTTTCACCGTGCGCGGAGGAAGCGTAACAGGCCTTCTGCCGTTTTCCAGAATGAAAACCTATACGGTTACCGGACGCGCGGTGGTCCCTTCGCGCGCGCTTTATTTCCCAGCAAGCTTTTTCCCCGAACTTTTCCACCGTATGCCGGATTTAGCCGGCCGGCTGGTCAGTTTGCTGACCGATCGGGTGCGCGATTCGACGCGCATTGAGCAGCAATACGAAAAACTTGCCGCTCTGGGAAAGTTGTCTGCGGGCCTGGCCCATGAATTGAACAACCCCTCCGCCGCGGCCCGCCGCTCCGCGGGGGCGCTTCGCGAATGTTTGCAGCGTCTTCGCGATGCGGGACGATCCTCGACGATTGGCCCGGATGATTGCGCTCTGCTCGCTAAACGGGAAGAAGAAATCCGCGCTGCTCTCAAGCCGGCGAATTATAAGGACGAGTTCGCGCGGGTCGAGCGCGAGGAAGCGATTCAAACCTGGTTGGAGGCACGGGGCATTGAAGACGGATGGAAGCTGGCGCCACTGATCGCAGATGCCAATCTTGCCGACGCACATCTGGAAAGCTTTGCACAGGTTTCTGGAGCATCGTTGGGCCCGGAACTCACCCGCTTTGCCACCCTCCTTGAGATGGATCACATCGCCGAAGAGATGGAAGTCAGCACCTCGCGAATCTCTGATCTCATTAAAGCCATCAAGGAATATTCCTACATGGATCAGTCGCCATTGCAGGACGTGGACATCATAAAGAGCATCGAGACCACGCTGACCATCATGCATCACAAGTTGAAGCGCGGCATCGTGGTCACTCGTAACTACGCTCCCGATTTGCCAAAAGTGATGGCCAACGGCAGCGAACTCAATCAGGTCTGGACCAATCTTATTGACAATGCCGCCGACGCAATGAAAGAAAAAGGCACATTAATTGTGCGGGCCGTTCGCGACAACGATTACGTACTCGTTGAAATTGCGGACACCGGTCCCGGTATTCCTCCGGAGATACAATCGCGAATCTATGAACCTTTTTTTACGACCAAAGGGGTAGGACAAGGCACCGGGCTGGGGCTCGATGTGGTGTACCGGATCATCAAGCAGATGCGCGGACTGATCACGGTAAAATCAGTGCCCGGCGACACCCGCTTTCAAATTCGCATTCCGCTGCAAGGCGCTGAGCCGGCTAAAGGAGCCTGATATGGCCGAAGTTTGCACGCACATTGAGCATATTAAACGCATGAAGCCAAAGTCCAAGGGCTGCGAAGAGTGCCTGAAGATGGGCGACACCTGGGTGCACCTGCGTCTTTGTCTGCAGTGTGGCCATGTCGGGTGCTGCGACTCATCCAAGAACAAACATGCCACCAAACACTTTCACGCTACCAAGCATCCGGTCGTGCAATCGATGGAACCCGGCGAAAGCTGGATGTGGTGTTACGTGGACGAAGTAATGTTTGAAGATTGATGCACTAGTTTTTCCGCTTGGCGGGTTTTGCGGGGAACGCCAGGGAGGCAACCAGGGCCGTCAGAAGCATTCCGGCCACAATTCCCAGCGAAACTTGTACCGGCACGTGAATCCAGGGTTCCGCGATCATCTTCCCGCCGATAAACAGCAAGACAAATGCCAGGCCTTCATCGAGAAAACGTAACCGGTCCAGAACACCCGCCAGCAAAAAGAACAGCGCGCGTAGCCCAAGAATTGCGAAAACATTGGACGTGTAAACGATAAACGCGTCGTGCGTGATGCCAAAGATTGCCGGAATGGAATCCACTGCCAAAGTCACGTCGGTAATCTCGACGACCAGCAGCACCAGGAAAAGCGGAGTCGCGAAAAGCTTGCCGGCCTGCCGAACGAAAAAATTATGGCCGTGGTAGTCCTTGGTTACCCGAAGATGCTTGCTCGCAAAACGAAACAACGGATTTTTTTCTGGGTGGGCATCCTCTTTGTTGAGGAAAAGCATGTGCGCGCCCGCATAAACCAGAAAGGCTCCGAAGACGTACATAATCCACGAGAACCGTTCGACCAGCGCCGCTCCTGCGGCGATCATGATGGCCCGCATGATCAGCGCGCCGAGGATTCCCCACTCCAGAATGCGGTGTTGGACGCGCTCATCGACGGAAAACGCACGAAAGATCACCAGAAACAAGAAGAGGTTGTCGACGCTCAGCGCTTTTTCAATCAGATAGCCTGTAAAAAACTCCAGCGCAGGCTGGCGTCCAAAATAGTGCATGACGCCTATGCCAAAAATGATGCTCAACGCAACCCAGATCACACTCCAGATTCCCGCTTCGCGCACGGATATCTTATGAGCTGTGCGATGGAAAACCTTTAAATCGAGCACAATTGCAATAATTACGAACAGGTTGAAGAACAACCACAGCAGAGGAGTGCCCATGATTTCGTCGCTTCCGCGTTTACTGCGCGGAGGCCGCCCGCCCATCTGTGGCGTTCAGATTGGTAAGATCGATGCGAGTGGTTTGCCCGGCCTGAATCGCAACCGCCACATCCCAGCGCAAGCGCGCATCTCCGGCGTCGGCGTTCAAGTTCAGCGTGCTGATCCAATAATCGCCCGGCGGGATTCCGTTGATTCGCGCATGGCCGTCGAGATCGGTATCCACTTTTGTCACAAAATATTTCGTCTGCGCCACATCAGGAGACAGCCGCTGAATTCTCCTTCTATGTTCACTCTCGAGCTTTGCCCACTTGCGCTGAGGATTCACGCCGTCCAGTTCCAGTTCCATGCCATTCACGGTTTCCGGATGTGCCTGAATGAACTTTTTCAGCGCTGTCAGATATTCTTTCTGCTGTCTTTCGTATTTTTCCGGATGCGCCGTCTTGTCCGCATCGGCATATTTCGGTTTTGGAATTCCGTTGGTTACTCCGCCGCTGTTCGAGCGCTGATAGGCTAGCAGAAATTCCGGCACGTTAATTACGTCGTCCGGGGTCACGGCCTTGTCGAATCCCGGCAGGGTCAAATCCATGATTTCATGGGTCTTCAGCCAGGTTCTCAGTTCGGCAGAAATCTTAAGGTCGTCTATGAATTTATCGCGCGGCACCAGCGGGTCCCCGCCTTCTACTTCCTTGCAGACCTCCGCGTAGCTTTTCCTTAGAACGTAAAACGTAAATTGGCGCACCGGCTCGGGCCTGGCAGCCGTAGGCGTTATTCGAGCTGAAAATTCCAGTGCTCCGCTGGCCGTCGATTGCGCGAAGGCTGCGCTGGCCATCAACAGGGAACAAACCAAGCCAAGAATCGGGGTGTTCTTGTAAGTTAGGCTCATGCCCGCAATCCTAGCAGACTCAGAGGCTGGTTCTTCCAGCGATTTCATCGCTGAATTCGTACGAGCCATCCCTTCGCACGCTCACGCGGGGCGCGTGATGCGTCCGCTCAAAAAAATCATAGCCCACCTTCAAATTCTTCCAAAATTCAATCAAAATATCCTGCCCATGGTGAGTTGCGGCGAGGGTAGCGATTCCCGGTCCGTCCAGTCGTGCCGGAAATATTGCAATCGGCAAGTGCCGCTGACCACTGTCCCGAACCAGTACCGCTAACCAGAATACTTCCTTGATTCCATCATCGGTAATCGGAAGACAGCCAATCGTGACGCAGTTTCCGTGCAGGAAGATATCTCCGCCCGGATTCTGGCGGGAACCCAGAATACGGTCGGACGCATTTGGATAGCTTACGTGCAGGCTCAGATAGAAATTGCTCTCGGGATTCAACCAATCCAGTTCGTAGAATCCTTCGGGAACCTGCACGTCGCCGAAACGCCGTTTCGGACCAAGGGTTCCCGATGTCGCGCAGATTTTGTAGGTGTGAACCAGCGTGTAAGGTTCGCTCGATTTTCCCGCTGCCCACAATTCCAGATCCCCTTCTTTTTTGAATGCTCTCAGCAGGATCGCGTGCGGCGGGAAGACTATCTTCTTTTCTGCAAAGCGCTTTCGCAATAACGCGTCTTTCTCTTTCTCCGCTGTGCGCACGCGGGGAAAGCGCGCTTGCTCGGCACGGAACGAAGTCCTGTCCGTAGCCGGAACCGGAAAGGGAAGTGCAAACCACAATGCTGCTGCAAGCAAGAGAGATTTCATCGTGGCAGTTCGCTGGCACTAGGCACGCAGGGGTCCCCAAGCATTCGCGATGATACTGCACCTCTGGTCAAAACAGCCGGAAAACAGTCTCGATCGCAATCCAACGCCGAACGGCGCGACCGTTGCGGTCCTGTGCGGGATGGAAGTGCCATCCTGCAATGGTGCGCGCCGCTCGTTCGTCCAATCCCAAGTCAAGACCCTTTGCCACACGCACATCGAGCGCGCCGCTCGTTCGTCCAATCCCAAGTCAAGACCCTTTGCCACACGCACATCGAGCGCTCGGCCGTCAGCGCCCACCAGGACTTCGAGCATCACCGATCCTTGAATTTTTTCATTCCGTGCTTGGTCGGTGTAAGCAGGATTGGGGCAATAGGCGCACGTAGGTTCAGACGCGACCCCGTCATGGCCCGAGCCCGGCAATCCGATGCCATCCCCGCCGTCATCCCCGGTACCCGCCCGATGACCCGGCCCGTCTCCAATACCAGTGCCCGGCCCCGGGCCGCCGGAGTCGGTCTTCCGGCTCATCCACGGCAGTCCGAGTTGACTGACGGGAGCAATGAGCGCAGGCGCCTCCGGATCGAAAAGCGCCTGAGGCACGGGCGCCTTCACATTTGCGTTTTCTGGAATCCGCGGCGGCGCGAGAGCGGCCGAAGAGTACAGAGGCGGCAAACCACGCGTAGTGGGAATGGGGTTGCGAGCGCCACCACTCGTATTTCCTCCGGTTCCGGTTTTAGCAGGCAGGAAGGCCTTCAGCGCTGTGTAGGTAATAGGTCCTGACGGTTTCGCCACACAGTCAGGACAATTTTTCGGAGTCAGTGGCGAGTGCAGCGCAACCAGCAGGAGTGCGCCGATGGCAACCCCGTGTGTCAATAACGACGCGGTCTGCGCGCCGCCTGCATCCCTGGTGTGCGCAGAGTCCATCAGATGGAAGGCCACGCCACTTGCCGACGGGCTGGCGATACGAGCGGGAGCAAGCGCCAGTTGCGCATTCTCGCGAATTCGACGGGTCCAGGAATCGGTTTTGGTGAGAACCGCTGAAAGAAAGCGAAGCCTGGCATCACTCACAAAGCCTCCGAGCCCGCCGCGCAGTCCGGCGCGCAACATTTGGCTTGTGAGAAGGGTCTCGACCGAGTTTGGTTGCCCTGCCGGGGAAATGAGGAAACGAATCGTGAACAGGTAAGGAACGCCGGCGAGGATTAGAACAGCCGGAACGTCACTTCAATCGGCACACGCGCTGCCACGATCTTGCCGTTGGGCCCCGCAGCCGGCTTAAACTTCCAGCCCTTTACAGCTTCGATGGCTTTTTCTTCCAGTCCGAGGCCAGGGCCTTTTACGACTCGAATATCGACCGCACGGCCATCCGGAGTGATCGTGACTTCGAGCACAACGGTGCCCTGGTATTTCGCTTTTCGCGCTTCATCCGAATATTGCGGATAGGGACAATAGAGGCACACAGGAAGGCCTACACCATTCACACCGGCACGGAAAGCTCCGCCTCCGGTGCCGCCGCCTTCTCCGGGTCCCAAACCTCCGCCAGAACCGCTGCCCACGCCACCCATTTCCCCAGTACCAATTCCACCGCCACCGCCGGGACCGCCGGACTGATTCACGGCAGCAGCCATCGGGTCGCCCATGTTATTCAGCGCCGGATTCTGAACCTTCAAATCCGGGGGGCCAAGCAGAGACGGATCCATTGGTAACTTCGGGTTCGGATTCTTAATTCTTGCTTCAGGCGGGGTGAACTGATCCCACTTAAACTTGGGCGCTTTGCCCTTGGTTGGCGGTTCAACGGAACGGTCGCCGCCGCCACCTCCGCCCCCGGCTTTTTGTGCTCCGGCAGGCAGTTTGGAAACGTAGGGCGACAAATCGATCGGCGTTATATCCACCTTGTTTTTTGCTTCCGTAGACGCCGGTAAAATTTTCGTGAAGAGCGGAATCACCAGCAGTGCGATGAGCGCGGCGTGCAAGGAAATCGAAATAACCTGGGTCCAGCCGAAATTCTCATCCTTCGACCAGATGTCTTTCACTTTGATCGGCTTGCTCGTTACCATCAGCGGAGCTTGTTTTTGGGGAAAGAAAAGCTCTTTCAGGCGATCGCCAAATCCACCAAATCCCGCACCCCACGCCACCACCAGTTTGCTGTCGATGGGACCTTTCGGTACTGGTTTAGAAGTGAAAAATTCCTTGAAATTCTCGCCAAACCCTCCGCCGTATTCGGTCGGCATCAAAGGAGAGCGCACGCCACCAGTGATCTTGATGGGCCGTTCGGTAAGAAATTGTTTCAGGTTGGACCAAAATCCATCGGTAACGACGCGCCGGGGGGTGGCGAAGTTGGGAACCGCGAACGAGGGGACTGCCTTTTGGCCCTCTGCGGACGTGCTTCTTCGGGTGACATCAGGAGGCAGCAGATTGATGATTGGATCCGGCACCATCTTCCCCCAAGTTAGACGCAGCTTCCCCTTATTGGGTGCCCGTCATTGGTACGATTCAACCCTCTCTGGAAAGGTTGCGTGGCCCCAGCGGCTGACACCAACTCCCATTCATTGTAACATACGGTATTAAACTGCTTTGCGATGTTTCCCGCCGTGCACCTGAAAAGTCCGGCAAGCACCACAAATAAGAGGATTTCCGAGCGCTCAAACTATGGCCGAACCACTGGAACTCAAGAAGACTCTCAATTTACCGAAGACCGATTTCCCCATGAAAGCAGGCCTCCCGCAGAACGAGCCGAAGCAGCTGGAAGCCTGGCAGGGATCGCATCTTTACGAGCGCATTCTGGAGGCCCGCCAAGGCAAACCGCTCTTCGTTTTACATGACGGGCCGCCCTATCCGACGGGCACGATTCACCTGGGCACCGGTCTGAACAAAATTTTGAAGGATATGATCGTCAAGTCCCGGAGCATGGCCGGGCATTATGCTCCCTATGTTCCCGGCTGGGATTGCCACGGCCTCCCGATTGAAACGCAAGTCGAAAAAGAACTCGGCGGCAAAGGAAAAGTTTCCGCAGCCGAATTCAGGAAACTCTGCCGCGAATTCGCCACCCGCTATGTGGAGCAACACAAAAAAGATTTCAAGCGACTGGGAGTTTTTGGCCGCTGGAATGATCCGTATCTTACGATGAGCTTCGATTATGAAGCCACCATCGCCGGCGCGTTTCTCGATTTCATGGAAAAGGGCTACGTCTATCGCGGCCGCAAGCCCGTCTATTGGTGTCTTGTCGATCAAACGGCCTTAGCGGAAGCCGAAGTCGAATACGAAGATCACACGAGCCCATCCATCTGGGTGAAGTTCGCCCGCGTCAACGGCGGACGAGGGGCAGCCGCAACTCTGGGCCCCGGCGTCAGTGCAGTGATCTGGACTACCACTCCCTGGACCATTCCTCACAACCGCGGGCTGGCGTTTCATCCGGATTTTGAGTATGTCGTCGTTGACACCGAAAAAGGCGCACTGCTGCTGGCCGCTGATCGCGTCGCCGCACTGCAAGCGGAGTGCGACATCAAGGAAGTGGCGGTTCGTGCCACTTTCAAGGGCCGCGACTTTGAAGGCATGAAGTTCCAGCATCCCTTTCTGCCGATCGAGGTCCCCGGTGTTCTGGCTGACTACGTCACCCTAGACCAAGGCAGCGGCATCGTTCACACCGCTCCCGGTCACGGTGCTGACGACTTCAACACCGGTCAAAAATACGGCCTCGAAATTTATGCGCCGCTCGACAACAAGGGCGTGTACACCGAAGGTTTGCCCGAATACAAAGGGAAAGACGTCTTTACGGCGAATCCTATCGTGGTAAAGCTCTTGGGCGAACGTGGCGCACTGCTGGGCCATCACCCCTACAAACACAGCTACCCTCACTGCTGGCGCTGCCACAACCCGGTAATTTTCCGCGCCACCGAACAGTGGTTCATTAAAATGGACGCCGCTGCTCGCGGCGCCACGAAATCCCTGCGCACCGAAGCGCTCGAAGAAATCAAGAACGTAAAATGGATTCCCGCCTGGGGCGAAGACCGCATCTACGAGATGATCGAAAAGCGTCCGGACTGGTGCGTCTCCCGCCAGCGTTTCTGGGGCGTACCGATCATCGTTTTCTATTGCGATGCCTGCGGCAAACGTCTTGAAGATTTCAGCGCGCTCCGCAACGTAGTGAAATGGTTTGAAAGGGAAGGCGCCGACGCTTGGTACGAACACGCCCCGGAAGAACTGCTTCCCCCCGGAACCACCTGCAGTTGCGGCGAAAAAAAGTGGCGCAAAGAAAACGACATCCTGGACGTTTGGTTCGACTCCGGCTCTTCCAATCTGGCGGTCCTTAAAGGCAATGAATGGCCGGCCGACGTCTACCTCGAAGGCCCCGACCAATATCGCGGTTGGTTCCACAGCTCACTGCTCGTGGCCACCGGCGTCCGCAACGCCGCGCCCTACAAAGGGGTGGTCACCCACGGCTGGACGCTTGACGAACAGGGCCGCCCGATGTCGAAGTCCCTCGGCAACGTCGTTCTTCCCACGGAAATTTGCGAAAAATGGGGCGCCGATCTGCTTCGCCTATGGGTCGCATCACAGGAATACCAAGCCGACGTAAAAATGAGCGACCGCGTCATGACCCAGCTCAGCGAAGCCTACCGCAAGATTCGCAACACCTTCCGCTTTGGCCTCGGCAATCTCAGCGAGTTCGATCCATCACGCGACGCTGTTCCTGCCGACCAAATGGAAGAAATCGATCGTTGGATGCTCGAGCGCACCGCCGACCTCGTTAGAAAATGTCATGAGTGGTACGGCACTTACGAATTCCACCGCATCTATCACGCCATTCACGACTATTGCGTCGTCGATCTCAGCTCGTTCTACTACGATGTGCTGAAAGATCGCCTGTACACTAAAGCCGCAAAGAATAGATCGCGCCGCTCTGCACAGACCGCGATCTGGAAAATCACCAGCGCGCTCGTTCGCCTGCTGACTCCGGTCTTGGTGTTCACCGCTGAAGAAATCTGGAAATATCTCCCCAAGGCTCAGGGCGAACCTGAAAGCGTCCATGTGGCGCTGTTCCCGACCGAAGCCGAACTCCGCAACAATGTTCCCGCGGACAAAACCGCCGTCTGGGAACTGCTGGCCAAAGTTCGCGGCGAAGTCCTGAAAGCTCTTGAAGTTGCGCGCAACGAAAAAAGAATCAACTCCGGCCTTGAAGCCAAGGTTCTTCTGAGCGGCGAACCGGAACTCAAAGCCAAGTTGAAAACTTATCTTCCGCTTCTCCCGGGCCTGTTCATCGTGTCGCAAGTCGATTTTTTGAGCGCAGGAACGGGAGGCTACCACTCCGACGTGGTGCCTAGCCTGGAAGTCACAGTCCAAAAAGCCGCCGGCACAAAATGTGAACGCTGCTGGAACTATTCGACTCACGTCGGCGAGAACCTCAGATATCCGACCGTGTGCGAACGCTGCACCGGAGCGCTCGAAGAAATCGAAGCCGGCCAATCGTGAACGTGCCCGCGCGTTTCCGCTGGCTCTGGCTGACGCTGGGCGTTGTGGTTTTCGATCGCGCCACGAAAGCGTGGTTTGAGGCGCAAACCGAGGAAGGATGGCGGCACGAAGTCGTCCATAACTTCATTTATCTGGTGCACAGCAAGAACCCTGGCATCGCCTTCAGCTTTTTTGCCGGCTCGTCCTCACCGTGGACGCGCTTCCTTCTTATTTCCGGAGCGCTCGCCATTATTGGTGTCCTCGCGTGGCTGCTGGTCACCAACAAATCAGCGACCGCTCTCGCCGCGTCCGGCATCGCGTTAATTCTGGGCGGCGCCACGGGCAACGTCACCGACCGTATCCTCCACGGCGCGGTCACCGATTTCCTCGAAGTCTGGCTCGGAACCTACCGCTGGCCGGCTTTCAATGTAGCCGACTCAGCCATCACTGTCGGCGCAATCGTTCTGATCCTCGATGTCCTGCTCACCACGCGGCAATCCGCAAAATCCTCCGCTCGCTGACACCCGGGCTCCGGCCAGCGGTTGCGGGCCCGAGCGCTGCGGGCTGTCCGCTGGAAACGAATTTGTGCGAAAGTGCGGGAATCTAGCGAAGTGAATGAAGCTTTCTCGGCGCAATCAGCCGGTGGGCCTCGGTCACGTGAAAACCCAGTTCATCGTCGCTGACGGCCCGAAGTTCAATGCCGACCCATCCTTTGCCTCCCACATAGGGCGGAAAATAATATTTCTCCGGCTCGGATTGCAGTAAGGCTGCTTGTACTCCAGGCGGCGCCGGCACCAGCACCGCCAAATGCCCATCGTTGTGGTGATTGTTCGAAATCATCGCAAAAACTTTCTTCCCCGCAAAAAATGTGGGTTCCCCGTGGGAAAGTTTTTCCGTCACCTCGGGCATGGCCATGCAAATCGTTCGCACTCGACGGATATGTTCGGTACCCAGCGCCGCAAAGGTTGCCCTGGGCGCGATATTTTTCTTCCGAAGTTTTCCCTTGGCTTGTTTCACAGCCGCCTCGCGAGGGTACGCGAGCCAATTTACGCCGCAGACCGGATTTAGTCCACGAAATCGATAATCGCGCCGTCGCGGCGATCCAGGAATCCCGCGAATTGCCCAAACAGCGGCGAAGTCACGTTGTTGTACACATCATGGAAGTTTCCATGGTTGGTCACGTTCAGGGAATAGAAACCCAGGCGGATGTGATGGGTCTTTCCGTTCTTATTTCCCAGAAACGGGATCTTAAACTGGCGGTAAATTTTTATATCCAGGGATAGATACGTCGCGAAACGCTGCCCGTTGGGCGTGCCCACATAATCCTGTGCCACGTCTACATTCGAATAGGGATATCCAGTGTGCACATCGAAAATCGGACTGAACTTGAATTCCCGCGGCAGCGAGAAAATTCCCCAGGTCACAACGCGATTCGGGATATCCTGCGGCAAGATCCCATACACATTCGGGCGAATGACCGGCTCGGCGAACGGTATCAACACGCTCGAAAGGTTGTTTAAGTCTCCTCGCGTCTGACTCCAGATGTAGGAGGCGTTGACCTCGTGCCGTTCCCCAATGGAAAAATGCACGGTATTCTCAAATTCGCGATACGTCGATGACCCGTTGTTCATCAGCCCCAGAATAGACGCCCCACCCAGAGTATTGGTGAAAGGATTTACCACAAACAGATACGTGGTGTGGCTGTCGATATAGCTGGAGCGCAAAGAAACGTTGCGGCGCAGCCGGTGATCGACTTCCACATTCCATGTGAAATTTCGCGGAGTCGTTGATGGCTGTCCCGGCAAAGCAGCTCCCGCGAGCGGATTGCCGCTACCCACATACGCGTTCTCATACGTGACCGGCAAACCGATCAGGGCGCCGGTAGGATCGAACTGGCTGACGATCCGCGTGGGATTTTCCGGAAAATCCGCGGTCATCAGCGGCAGCAGGCTGTAGAAAAAACCGGCTCCGGCCCGAATCACCGTGCGTCCTCCTTTATCCGGAGAATAGGCAATTCCCCCGCGCGGTGCGAACGCCGCCGCCCATCCTGTAGTTTCAGTGGAAAACCGCCCGCCCAAATCTATGGACCAATGCGGATTCAATATCCAGTGATCCTGAACAAATTCCGCCACCGCAGTGTCGGTCGCATCCTGCGGAGGCGCGCCGTCAAAATCAATCTGCTCGGCGAGCGTTCCATCTTCGCGCAGCAGCTGCACGGGATGCGACAGGTTGGTCCCGGTATACGCGCGATGATCTACATCAACGCCTACGCGAATCTGATGCCGTCCCCAGAAATCTTTCTCGGAAAACTGGTACGTCGGCACAAATTGAAACTCTTTCCCGCGCCGCGACCAGCGATTGAAAAAGTTTCCTCCCCAGCCTTCTGGAGTAACCAGCATGTCGGCAAATCCCTGTCCATGCGCGGTACTGTCAAACCGCGTGTACTGCGCAATCGCGCTTAAAACCGCTCCCGAATCAAACTGGTATTTATCCGCCAGATAAACGGCCACGCCGCTCTGGCTCAAATCGTTCGAAGCCGGCTGCGGCACCAGCGCATTAATGTCGGCATAGCGGATGCGCTGCGGAAACGCGTTCACCGTCAGAGTCATCACCTGGTGATCGGAAAGGATCGCTTCCAGCGTTGTGAACGAATTAAATCCCTGTCGTTTGGTAATATCGTTCGGCCACGGCAAACCGCGCACCGAAATCTTTTTCATGTCGTACTTAAAAACTTCAGAAAAAAACAGTTTCTTCTTATAGAGAGGTCCGCCAAAATCCACGCCCGGCTGCGCTTCCGCCAAACCCACAATCGATCCCTGTTTTCCCAGAATCGAAGGCACAAAGCTTTTTAGATTAAAATTCCAATGATCTTCCGGCGGTTTCGTCTCAATCGCCGTCAGCCCGCCGGAAAAACTTCCCAGTCCCGCATCATATGGAGTTTTGTAAACCGCAAAGGACTGCACGGCGTCGGCTGGCAAGGAAATGGAAAAGCTCCCGGTCACCGGATCGGTGGTCCGTGCCGAGTTTACCAACAGCAAACTTTGGTTCTCATCCGCGCCCTTAAAATTCAATTTTCCGTTCTGCGTGCGCACCACTCCTGGAGTAACCGGCAGAACTTCAATCACTCGTCCGCTAGGCGTGGGCAGGGAAAGGATCTGACGGCTGGTCACCGTTTCGGTCGGCGTAGATACATTCTCCGTCGTCACATTCTGGGTCTCTTCGTTTACTTCCACCTTTTCAGAAACCGTTTCAATCTCCAGCGTAATGTCCTGGGCAACGTCAATGCCCGCGCTCACCTCCACCGGCCGCGTCACCACCTTGAATCCCGGCAAGGCAACCGATAAGGCATACGTGCCTGCCGGCAAATTCCGGAACTCGTAGCGCCCCGCGTCGTCGGTATCGGCCGAAAGCGCAGCGCCACCGGCATCCTTCGCCGTCAACTTCACAGAAATTCCCGCGATGCCGCTCAACGCGTTGTCTTGCTTCGTTGAAACCACGCCGTGCACCGTCCCGCGAGCCGCATTTTGCTTGCTTCCGGCTTGCGCCGCAGAGCCGGGTGCACTGTTGGCTTTTCCGGCCGCCTGGCCCATCGCACTTCCGGCGGCGACCAGCGCCAGAACCAAAGCTACCGCGCGCCGCCGCCCGCCGGTCGTCAGCCTCCAACACTTCTGCAAGTCCATCCAGTTGATAGAAATCAAGAGTGAAAAAATTCCCTTCCCAAAGAAATTTGTTTCGGATTGGCGCATCGCGCCAGACGGTACAACCGCGAACATTTTCGCGCGGCTCTATTTCAAATTTTCCAATTCCTCAAGCAAACTTGCCCTCGAAAAATCCTCGATCAACTCGCGCAGGCGAGCTTCCCGCCTATATCATTCGATTCGCAAAATCTCAAAACACACCATAGACTTATTTCGATGTCCGTCCAGCAAATCCCGTTGTGTCTTTTTTTCAACAAAATTGATGCTGCGTACGGTTCACTCGCTGATTGGCCGCGAGAGAACTGATTCTAACCAGCCTACCTTTCTTCCTCCTCTCCCGCCACCACCTGTGCCACACCCATTAACATCCAGTACGCACACGATGGTCGCCCTGCAACCCGGCGCCCGGAAACGTTTTAAACGCAACCGGCGTCATGTAGCAAGACACCCCCGCGTGTGTGAGGACTGCTCCGATGGAGAATCTTGGCAAAGATTTGCGCTATGCAGTGCGCATGTTGTTAAGAAATAAGGGCTTTGCCGTTGTGGCGATCCTCACTCTGGGACTGGGCATCGGCGCCAACACCGCCATTTTCAGCGTCTTCAACGGCATGCTTTGGCGTCATCTCCCGGTCAAAGATGCCGGCCAACTGGTGGTGCTCGCCGCCAAGCCCCGCAACACCGATTTTTTCACTCCGATTTCCTATCCCGACTTCTTGGACTATAGGAAACTGGACTCCGCTTTTGCCGATGTCGCCGCTTTCAGCCCCACCCCTGTCAATTTTGGAGCTGATGGCCGTCCCGAACGGGCCTGGGCCGAACTTGTTTCCGGCAACTTTTTCTCGATGCTTGGTGTTCCGGCAGCTCCCGGGCGCATGTTTTCCGCCGACGAAGGCTGGGTTGCTGGCAAAGACGCCCTTGTCGTTCTCAGTCACAAATATTGGCTAAAACGTTTTGCCGGCGATCCGGCGGTCGTCGGCCAGTCCGTCCAGGTCAATCAGCAACCCTTCACAATCATCGGAGTCGCTCCGGAAAGTTTTCACGGCGCTTATTATTTTCTTGAACCAGACTTTTATCTTCCGCTCAGCGAACTCGCTACGCTTGACCGAACTCAGGCCACGGTTCTTACCAATCGCGGAAGCGCCGCGTTTCGGGTCATTGGCCGTCTACGGCCGGGAGTCACGGCGGCGCAAGCTGCGGCCATCGCCCAACCTTTGGACCAACGCCTCTCGCGGGAATTTCCAGAAGTCCACAAGGACGTTTCCCTGGCCGTCATCCCAGAGTTGGCAGCGCGTCCTGAACCCGGTTTCGGTGGATTCATGACCACCGCCCTTTCCGTCTTCATGGCCCTCGCCGGACTGGTCCTGCTCATCGCCAGCGCCAACGTCGCCAATTTGATCCTGGCCCGCGCCAACGGGCGCCGTAAAGAGCTCGCCACTCGCACGGCCATGGGTGCCAGTCGCGTGCGCATGGTTCGTCAACTTCTGACCGAAAGCGTCCTTCTCTCACTATGTGGTGGTGCCGCAGGCCTGGTTCTGGCCTATTGGGTCGGGCTGTTCCTCACCTCCATTCGGGTTTCCCGGGACATTCCCGTCCGCTTGTTCGATGTTCAGATGGACTGGCGGATTTTTGCGTTCGGCTTTTTCGCAGCCGTGCTCACCGGGGTGATCGCCGGCCTGGTTCCCGCTGTTCAAGCCTCAAAAACAAACTTGGCCGACAGCTTAAAAGCCGGCGGTCGTTCTGGTGGCGGCTCGGCAGGTCACAGCCGTTTTCGCAACGCTCTCGTCGTCACCCAGGTCGCCGTGTCTGTTCTTCTCCTGGCTTGCGCCGGACTCTTCCTCCGCAGCCTTCGCAATTCTGCGCAAGTCGATATGGGTTTCCGCGTCGATCATCTCCTGATGCTGGATGTCGATCTCGGACTGCAAGGCTACCAAGAAGATCGCGGCCAGCGTTTCTATGAGCAGCTGAGGGCCCGCGTCTTGTCCCTGCCCGGTGTTCGCGGCGCCGCAGCCTCTGCTTACATTCCCATGGGCCTCGGAGCCTCCTTGGTGGACATCAAGCCAGACGGCCAGATCGTTGCTGCCAAAACCGCGAACGAAGCCGCAATTCAAAACAGTGTCCAGCCCGGTTATTTCGCAGCACTCGGCGTGCCGCTGATCGCCGGCCGCGAATTTAGTGAAGCTGACTCGGCCACAGCCCGGAATGTTGCCATCATCAACGACACGTTTGCGAAAAAAATCTGGCCCAATCAAGACCCTCTCGGCAAAATATTTCGCACCACAAAAGACGGCCAGCCCATTCAGGTTGTCGGACTCACGCGCACTGGCAAATATCTTTTTCTCTATGAAGCGCCGCAGATGTATGTCTATTTTCCACTCGCCCAGCGTTATTCCTCCTCCGCCACGCTGATGGTCCACTCGCAGGGCGATCCTGCCAGCCTGGCCGCCGCCGTTCGGGAACAAATCAGCCAGCTCGACTCCACGCTCCCCGTCTTCGACGTGCAAACCGGGGCCACCCATGTCCAGTACGGCAAGCCTCTGTTGCCGGCGCGCATCGCCGCGATGCTGGTAGGGGCCTTCGGCCTGCTGGGGCTGGCCTTGGCGACGGTTGGCGTCTACGGCGTGGTCTCCTATTCCGTCAGCCAGCAATCCCAGGAAATCGGCATCCGCACCGCTCTCGGCGCCCAACGCCTCAACATTTTGGGCTTGGTGCTGAAGCAAGGCATGACCATGTCCTTGCTCGGTACGCTCCTAGGAGCAGGTATCGCCTCTTTCGTATTCCGTGCTCTCCACTCGATTCTCTACGGCGTCCAGTCGACCGACATCGCCACGCTAGCCATGGTCTCCGCTTTACTCCTGTTCGTAGCCTTCGCAGCCACCGCAATACCTGCCCTACGCGCCACCCGCGTAGACCCGGTAATCGCGCTCCGCGGAGAATAGCTCGGTCCCGCTGCAAGACCAGACCAGACAGCCAAACCTTGCGGCCGTGCGCTGCGCGCGCCCGTCTGCTCGCGAAATTCCGCGCAACCCCTCAACCTGCTAGAATCGTCGCCGTGCGCGTCCCGGTAACTCATGCCTTCACCGTCGAACCGGCCGAAGTCGGCCAGCGTCTTGACCGCGTCATCGCCGCTCGTTTCTCGGACATCAGCCGCACTCGTGTCAGTGAGCTCATCGCCGCCGCACTGGTCCTGCTGAACGGGATCCCCGCCAAAAAAGGCGCCCAACTTCTCAAAGCTGGCGACACGGTCTTGCTGGAGGCTCCCGAGCGCCCCTCGGTTGAGGCCATCGCCGAAGCCATCCCGCTCGACGTGCTCTACGAAGACGACGACGTCATTGTTATCAACAAAGCTGCAGGCATGACTGTGCATGCCGGGGCGGGGACCTCCACAGGAACTCTCGTCAACGCTCTGCTGGGACGCGGCCAATCGCTCTCGAGCGGCGGCGACTCTCTGCGTCCAGGTATCGTCCATCGCCTCGACAAGGAAACCTCCGGAGTAATCCTGGTCGCTAAAAATGACGCGGCGCACGCTCATCTCGGTGAAGCCTTTCGCCAACGGGCTGTCAAGAAAACCTA
>Ga0193726_1000238_pt1 | contig 73031 bp, 60 predicted proteins | sample H2c1metaG_FD_144928 | JGI IMG/M metagenome (GOLD analysis project Ga0193726, IMG submission 144928) | Soil microbial communities from a riparian zone of the East river system, Colorado, United States - H2c1 | ecosystem: Environmental > Terrestrial > Soil > Riparian zone | place: USA: East River... | reverse complement strand
CAGGAGTACAATCACGACCGGCCTCACCGCGGAGTTCAAAACCGTACTCCGCACGAGGCCTTCTTGAGTTTTGCAGTTGACCTAAAAAACCAGGCCCTGACTGTCTAAATTAGCGGGGTGCCCTACAAATCAATGAATATCGTAGCGGTGATCAAACGTGAAGAGCGTAAGCTCGAAAAACGGTTGGCTAAGTTGAACCATAAGTTGGATGGTGTACGTGCTGCAGGGAAAGCGATGGGCCGATCGGCAAGTCGCGAGTTAACTACCATCAAAAAGCGTGTACTTTCGGAGGCTGGCAGGGCAAAGATTTCGAAAGCAGCCAAGAAGCGATGGGCCAAGATTAGAGCAGGAGCAAAAAAGGCTGCTAGTTAGTCACCCAAACCACCCAGCCAGTGGCTTATGTTGAATTTCGCTTTGCATTTGAAAGCCAGCAATTTCTGCAAAACCAAGTCACGCCTGGCTTTTAGACCACCATTTTATCGGGCGTAGCAATGAAACTGCGTTATTTTAGTGGCAGATTAGGCTCATACCCGCAGAAAACGAGAAAATAGGGGTATCTTCAGCTTATCGTCCGCTGGAATCGCCGCACCCCCCAAGCGCTCCTAAAACTACCCTACCTTCCCGAGTGCAGCCAAGCTTTGCACTGCTGAACCTGCGAGCGACAAACCACCTCGTTACCCAGCGCTGCGGTAGAATTAGTTTCGATCAGCGCTGAGTATGCTGTAATGGGCGCGATGAAGTTCGCATGCGGATGCCTGGTTGACGAGAACCGGATCAGGAGAAAAAAGGTGGAATGCTAGGATAATGATTCCTCCAAACTACAAACCGAAGACAAAATTTATGCAGCTTGCGATCGCGGAGGCAAAGCGCGCCCGCGACCGGGGCGACTATGCAATCGGTGCCGTCATCACGCAGCTCACTGGAAATCGGGAAGTGGTCATCGCATCTGCCGGCAACCGGGTCAAAACTTCTGGTTCATCCATCAAGCACGTGGAACTTGAAACGTTGAAATATGTCTCCTCCGGATACGGCCGGTATCTACCGGATTTCGTGTTGTATTCCACACACGAGCCTTGTGCGATGTGCGCGGGTGCCTGCGTCTGGTCAAAAATCGGCGCAGTAGTGTTTGGCGTTTCCCAGGAAGACATCACTGCTTACGGCAAGAAGCACGGTACCGAGGAATTCAAATGGCGCGCCTGTCTCATTTCGTGCAAATTTGTTCTTGAAAAGGGCGGTCTTTACATTCCCGTCTTCGACAGTTTTTTAAGATTGGAGTGCCGAAAGTTATTCAGATATCGAGCCTGAAAAACAAACCCCAATCTGTTCACCCCGCAACCCTGGGGCACGCGACCATAAATGAACTCAGAGTTTTGGGGATCCATCCTATTGGGCTAGGTTGAATTATTGTAGGCACATCGGTCAGTTGCACTCTATTTTCATTGAACTTTTCTGTCCTAATAACAACTGCTCGCTATGGTTTTACGCTGCGGTTCCCCTTGCGCGTTACCAGCAACCGGTATGCAATCTCCGGATGGCAACGCCGCGATTGGAGAGTTCTCCAAGTAATTGCGCCACTCCGGGAGAAACTCCACTATCGCCCGGGACAACTACCGCCCATTCCAGGTTCTCTCGAAACTCTTTTGACTCAATGTGCCACTGGCCGAAAGACGATGATTTTACTTCGCCAATTCGGATGATGGACCAGTGACGCACTATTGCCAATGCCATCACTTCGTCAGGCAACGGCCCGGACAGAATGAAGTGGTTGTTTCCATGTACCAGGATGCCGACCATTTTATTTCAAGCCTCCAAGCGCGGATCGGGAATCGGGTAGCCGATTGCGAAATGGTAGACGACTTGCCCTAACTCAAGGGTCAGACCTAGATACCGGTTCACTTCCTCATCAAAAAACGCTCCGATGCCTGTTGCGCGCAGGCCAAGCGCCTCGGAGGCAAGATACATTCGTTGACCGATAGCACCCGCCTCGAAATGAACGTATCGATATCCACGGTCGCCAAAATTGCGTGCAGCATTCTCAAAATCGCCAATCATGGAAAATGCTAAGCAAGCGTTACCGGCGAGGTCTTGTCCCAAACTGAGAGCAGCCGCTACTAGGCGTTGGTCTCCTTCCTTGATCCTCTCCAACTCTGCGTGCTCCGGCCAGTAGCGATAAACACCCGGTGCCAAGCCTTCGACGCGGTGCACGTAAACATACAGCTGGACAAAACGGGTTACGGCGAAATCCGCGAACAGAGGCTCTCTTGTACTAGAGAGGAGAGTCGCAAGTTGCGATAATGAAATGGACTCGCCTCCACCCCGGAAGTCGAGAGCGGAACGTCGGGTACGAACGATGTCGCCGAAGCTGCTACTTGTGGCGACAGGAAGCGGCAGGCTGAGTTCGCCCCGGCCTGCTGACTTCGTCTGGCCATGAGCGGGGATCGTGACTTCTATGTTTAGTTTCGTAGCAGCGTGAATTCTGTCAATCAGTGGAAAAGGTATTTGCTCTTCCGACAGCCGGTTGGGTTGACCTCCCAACAAAATCGTCTCCACTGGGTTCCACCTCCTCATGGGAATGGATGGACCACTAAGCCCGATGATTAACATGGGCCACTCATCCTGACTGAGGAGACACGATTCGGCCACCCTGTCATCCAGGAAATGACCAAGCGCAAAGCTTTCGCATCCGATGGATCTAGCAGCAAGCGTCAGAGCCTGCCAAGCATGTCCCATGTCGTGCAAGCAATACCGATATGCGCGGTCCCGGTATTTCCAAGCTTCGCGCCAGGCAATACTGGTCAGAACGAAAACAAGCGGGGCCGGGGTATCGATAAGTTTCGAGCCGAAATCGCCGACGGCGCGTTGTTCTGCCATGTGGGATGACGGACGATAATGATAGAGACCATCGGACCAATCGACGAGGCCGCGGGTGCAGAAATGAAACTCGGTCGGGTGTAGATTGCCGGAAGAAGGATTAACGCGGAGTGCGTAAGTGTCTCCGGTTGACGCGACTCTTTTGGACGCGCTAATCGAAGCCGAATAAAACATTAACTGCGAAAGGAAACCCGCACCATCCCCAGCTGAAGTGTTTCCTGTCTTTCCCTCGAGTACTTGGAGAGCCGAAATCTGCGGAGCCGGCGGGTCGGCCGGAAAATCGAGGACGGGCACGCCTTCATAGTGCCGGAAGGGATTGGGCATATTGGCCCAATCGAGATAGTGCTGAGATCGCCGCAGCGATTCGACACTGTGCTTTGTCAGTTGATGGTAATCGCGCCAAGTCATATAGGGTGAATCGTGAGGTGATCTTTCTGGCAAAATAGGAATTCAGGTATTCTCTGATTTCACTCTCAGCTCAAAAGAGCGTACCAGACGGAGAGAGCGGCGACACTCAAGATCAACTAAGTATCCCACGCAACGAGAACTAGCTTTTCCTCATCGGTGGGTCTGGACTTGGATTTTTGCTGATGGACCATCGGAAGAAACGGGAATCGCATTCCTCGCGGAGTGAAGCAAATATCTCCACGTCACATCTGCGACAGGCAGTGGGAAGGCGGAAGCTAAATACTGACAATCGTGCTACGGGATACGTGAACAACTGATCGCTGATCGGTTGATCTACTCCGGACCGTTCGAGTGACTAGGTGGGCACGTCTTGTGACTTAAGAGGGGTAGAGGGAGCGAATGGCATAACTGTCAACTCCCAAGGTATTTTCACGCCGACGGTGCTGGTCTAGGCCTAGCTGATTAGTGAGCCATTTCAACCAGTTGGATTCTCTTTGAATGTAGATAAGCAAATTCGGGTCACGCTGGGCGCCGGACCGCCTAGCTGCGGGCGTAGCACTGAATCTGCGGTATTTTTTGGGCGGTCTAGGGTCTTACCCGCAAGAAACGCGAAAATAGGCGACTCTTCGGCGTACCTTCGCCTTTCACTTTTGGTGAGAATCTAGTGCAAGCTGTTTGACGGAAATGCTATTCAGAGGCACATATCCGGTAGACGCAGCGTTCATCAGGCATGTGGATTGCGCTGTCGTGGTCTCCATATTTTGCCGCGACCGCGCCGCCATCGGCCAAGTAGCATTGAGTGAAGCAATCACCATATTAGGGTTAGTCATTCGCATGCTTCGGCAGCTCCTTTTGCACAGAAGAGTTTTTCGATTCTCCTTGACACTCACACTTTAGGGGAACAGGATCATGTCGAGGTTTCGCCGTTTGAGGCGAGACTCCCGCTTCGAAGTCCGAAAGCAGTTTCGTTAAAGGTCCAGTTCCACATCGAGCGCTAAGAGAGCCAACCAGCTCACTTTTTATTCTCTCGCGTGGGGCCCTACCTCCTGTCCGACGTACAGGTCTGCAAACCCAAGACGCTAGCGGTTTCCAGTCACACCACTCAAGCCCAAGTCGCTTCGTGCGAGTGGGCATTTTGAACTTCAAAAAGGAGAACTACTTATGTCTGAATCAAACAAAAATGTCGTCCGTCGTTTGTTCGAAGAAGTTTGGAACAAGGGTAATCTGCAAGTCACCGACGAGCTCTTTACCCCTAACTACGCTCACCATGACGCTTCCACGCCTGATGTTGGGCGAGGCCCCGAGAGTGAAAAGAAGCGCGCAACTCTCTACCGCACCGCCTTCCCCGATATTCGATTGACGATCGAGGACATCATTGCCGAAGGCGAAACAGTTATGGCTCGTTGGTCTTGCAGAGGTACCCATAAAGGCGACCTCAGCGGGATTCCCCCAACGGGAAAGCAGGTCAACATGACCGGAGTAAGCATCGCCCGCTTCACTAACGGCAAAATGGCGGAAGGTTGGGTCAACTGGGATGCTCTGGCACTTATGCAGCAGCTCGGCGCCGTTCCTGAGCTCGGCAAAGCCAAAGCCGCATCGTCCAATAGCTAGCCGTCTAGCCTTCGGGCGAGAAATCAGAGGGTCCGATCCTGGCTCGGACCTTCTGTTCAATTTTCGGTGACTCCTGAAGATAAGTCCGCGCATGGGCGACCAATTACTTACACGACTACCGTTATCGAATGAAATCTGTCCCAAAGGTGGATGCGAAATCCTGATCGATTTCCGATTGGCCTAGCCTGATTGGAGTTAAAGGAGGAAATGCAAATGAGCGAAAGGAAATTGTCAATACCACAACAAATTGAGCATCGGGCATACGAGCTATACCTTGAACGCGGCGGCGAGCATGGTCACGATCGAGCAGATTGGCTTACTGCCGAGAATGAATTAACAGGATTGCCTGAACAATCCAATTCCGGCGCGACCAAGGCGTGGAATGCCGCTGCTGCCCTAGAAATAGTCGAACGATAGTCGACGCTAAACTGACCATCGAGGCTGTGATTGATTTGTCTCGCTTAAATCGGAGTTTTTAGTAATCCATGGATTTAACGGAGGATTGAAAAATGACTATACACGTTACCCCCTTACACGACCGCGTCTTGGTGCGGAGGCTGGAAGAGAAAAACACTGCTAAGGGTGGAATCATCATCCCGGACACGGCCAAAGAAAAGCCGCAGGAGGGTGAAGTGATGGCCATCGGGGCCGGCAAGATCGAAAAGGGCAAAAGAGTACCCCTCGATGTGAAAGTTGGTGACCGGATTTTGTTCGGCAAATACACTGGCAGTGAAATCAAGATCGATGATCAGGAGTATTTGATTCTGCGCGAAGAGGAAATCTTTGGGAAGCTAAGCGGCATGGTCAAAGCGGCCACCGGCAGAAGGTAGTTGATCAGTTCAGAATTGGATTAGCTGTAAATCACCCAGGAGGGTGAAGTTCAATGGCAAAACAAATCGTTACAGGTGCGAATTCACGTCAGTCGATTCTACGTGGGGTCAATATTCTAGCTGACGCAGTGAAAATCACGCTGGGCCCGAAGGGACGCAACGCGGTGATCGAGAAGAAATTTGGTGCGCCGGTCATCACAAAAGACGGCGTCACAGTCGCGAAAGAGATTGAGCTGCAGGATCCACTAGAGAACATGGGCGCACAGATGGTCCGCGAGGTCGCGTCCAAAACCTCAGATGTGGCGGGGGACGGTACCACGACCGCAACCCTGTTGGCCCAGGCGATTTTCCGCGAAGGCGTGCGCACGGTTGCAGCCGGTGCAAGCCCGATGGCGCTTAAGCGCGGCATCGATAAAGCTGTGGAAACTGTCGTGGCCGAGATTAAGAGATTATCCCGTGAAGTGAAGGGCGACATGATCACGCAGGTCGGCACAATTAGCGCCAACAATGACAAGCAAGTGGGCAGCATCATCGCTGAAGCCATGAAGAAGGTCGGCAAGGACGGCGTCATCACCGTCGAAGAATCGAAGACGATGGAGACCACCCTGGAAGTGGTCGAAGGTATGCAATTCGATCGTGGGTACCTCTCCCCGTATTTCGTTACCGACCCGGAGCGGATGGAGTGCGTACTGGAGGATGCTCTTATTCTGATTCACGAGAAGAAAATAAGCTCAATGAAGGACGTGCTACCGTTACTCGAACAGACCGCTAAGTTAGGCAAACCGCTGCTGATCATTGCGGAAGACATAGAAGGCGAAGCCCTTGCCACTCTGGTGGTGAACAAACTCCGAGGAACGTTAAAATGCGCGGCGGTCAAAGCGCCGGGATTTGGGGATCGTCGAAAGGCCATGCTGGAGGATATCGCCACGCTTACCGGCGGGAAGGCGATTACGGAAGACCTCGGACTCAAGCTCGAGAATCTGAAGGTCGAGGATCTGGGTAGCGCAAAAAAGATAACCATCGACAAGGACAACACCACAATTATCGATGGTGCTGGTAAGACCAGCGAAATTGAAGGACGCGTCAAGCAACTCCGCATGCAGGTCGAAGAGTCCACTTCGAATTACGACAAAGAAAAGCTTCAGGAACGCCTCGCCAAACTCGTCGGAGGTGTGGCGGTAATCAAAGTGGGCGCGGCAACGGAGATGGAGCTTAAGGAGAAAAAAGCTCGGGTTGAGGATGCCATGCACGCAACACGTGCAGCGGTTGAAGAGGGCATTGTACCTGGCGGCGGAACCGCCTACTTGCGATGCATCCCTGTGTTGCAAAAGCTCAAACTTCACGACGATGAAGCCATCGGTGTGAACATCGTAAAACGGGCACTTGAAGAACCCCTCCGTCAGATTGCACAGAATGCCGGACGAGAGGGTGCGGTAATCTTGGGGCGTGTACGCGAATCTAAGGACGAAACATTCGGGTTCAATGCGGAGAACGGCGAATTCGGAGACATGATCAAAGCTGGAGTAATTGATCCAGCGAAGGTAACCCGCCTCGCTTTGCAGAACGCCGCATCGATCGTCTCACTAATGCTAACTACCGAAGTGCTGATCGCCGATATTAAGGACGAGGAACAAATGGCGGCTGGTGTCGGGCACGGCGGCACGGGCGGAATGTACTAAGCGATGTTGACGACTAGGGAGCCACCGAAGGTTGACTAATTAAATTGCAAATGGACCTGGGACAGCAAACTCGTTTCGAATTCTTCGGATGATTTCGTTCCACATAACGTATGTAAGACTCCATTGAAGCCGGAGGTGACCAATTAAATCCAATTTTAATAGAATGGCGCGCGCTCTGATTAAGCATAAAATCCGTTTCACAACCAAAGATGCGGAGCCGCGGTTCGAAATTGAGGGTGGGCGCTTCACAACACAAGAACTAATGATACTTAGCCTAGAAAATAAAATTACGCATCCGGATCTTTTAGAAGTGCTAAGGACAAAGCGTATGACATCGGGGGGTTCGTAATACCAGAATGTTTTGCGAAACGCCCCTTCGGCGCATGAAATGTATCTCAAGATCTAAAATCAAGGGCAAGGACGAGCGCTACTTCTACGTGATGAGGGTCGCCCGCTAAAGCAAGTTCAGAAAGCGGACAGCGGTCAATCTTGCAGCGACGTCCTAATTAACCGTCGGCACGAATCCTTCCCTGCACCCATGCCACTGTGGCGTCGTGCGTGACCTGTGAAATCAAGCCACTCACGCAATCTTGGTCCACCCGGCGTATGTCTTCGATGCGAAGCCTTATAATTGAATTGAGCCTTTTGCGGGTAAGTGTGTTTATGACGGGCATAGTGAACTGCTCCTTTCCCTCCGCCTCTTTGACGGTGGCACCGAATCCGGAAGTCGGCATCGAGATACCTCAGAATTAGCATAGACGTCGAATCAGGCCAATTGAATCGGGGAGGCGCGGTAGAAAGCCAGCGGGAACGCAAGAGACGATTGCACCCCAGGAAAGCCCGAAGGACAGAAAGTAAGAGAAGGCCGGGGAGATAGGAAGGCAACGAAGTTAGGAAAGCGGACACAATCAGCCCGGCTTATACATCAATTCATATCGTTGGAAAACGGAAGTCTTCTGGCACTTCGGGCACGTCAGGCTCTCGCCTCCATCCGGAAATTCTGGCTTGCGCGGCCATAGCGGGTCGTAAGGAAGGGCCCAAGACCTCTGTGGAATCACGCTGTGGAAAAAATGAGACCGGCACGCCGGGCAACTGAGGGTCCATCGGGGCATGTTCGCACCATCAGCCTTGTATCTAACACGTTGGAAGCCCGTCCGCAAGCGAGGTCGGTGTCATCTTGCACGAGGACTGAGTCTACTTAGTCGCACTGGCCTGAATCTTCGCAGCGAATGAAATTCGGTTGCCCGCCCTCTGGTCAAGCACGGCGTAACTGCCTGAGAATACTTGCGGCAGCTTCTCTATGTGTGCTTTTGCGATTTCAAGCGTATCCACTGCCTCAATTGGCCCAGTTTCGGCGTGGGCTGGTAAGCATGTTTCGGAATCTATTGCTATGCTGGGCTAATTCACATACCCGCAAGCCTTGTATTACGGCTGACAAAACACGGAGCTTTCGCCCTTCCTTCATTTATCCCCGCCACGTTCCGACCGCATCCTATTTATATGCGCCCGCCACAAATGGAACCGCTCAACTAACCTCGTCCGTCAGCCGTTCGACCATCCCGATTTCCTGTTCGAACTAAACACGACGGTTTCCGCGCCTTGGCATACATATAGCAATCAACCTTGGCAAGAGGCAACTAGAGTGCTGGGAACCGCATCATCCAGCAAATGTACGGTGTTCACTGGTCACTCGGGTGTCGGAGACAAACTTGAAAGCACGATCCACTCCAATGGTTGTCTTTTGGGGATTCCTGATTGCAGCCTCACTCATGAGTCCGAAACGCCTGAATGCACAGGCCGCGCCCGGGCCGATTGTCCCAGCCCAATCACAGGAGCGCTCGCCAGCCCAGCCTCCGCAGCCTGCTGCCAAACCCCAACAGCCGCAGGTGCCAGCGAGAACGACTCTTGACGGGTCTTGGAAGTTGAATCGCGATGAAAGCGATGATCCCCGGCAGCGAGTTCGAGCTGCGGAAGGCTCAAGCAGTGGCAACACGAGCGGTTATCCCGGTGGGGGCAACTCTGGCGGTTATCCTGGAGGCTATCCTGGTGGCGGCCGTCGGGGAGGTATTCCCTACCCCGGGGGCGGAGGTGGAGGACCCTACGGAGGACAACGAAATACCGGACAGGACATTGAAGACAACCCCAAAATGCAGCCGCTGATTTACTCTTCGGAGTCGCTAAACATCGAACTGAAAAACCGTGAAGTCGATGTGACGGATGATCAATTCCATAAGCTGATCTTGTACATGGATGGACGGCCATTGCAGAAGTCCGCGGACAACAACCATCAGGAGGTTGCGGCGCACTGGAATGGAAGTCAGCTTGTGTCGGATGAAAAAAGTCCGCTAGGTGGGAAAATGAGTCGAACGTTCGAATTGTCCCAAGACGGGCGGAACTTACAAGAAACCCTGCACATCGACAACGGTCGATCTAAAACGCCCCTCGTCATACGATACGTGTACGACGTCGCCAGCTCGGACATGCAGACCGGCCCGGAATCCGATCCGAACCGACCAGTGCTCAAGAGACGTCCTGACGACAGCAGCAATTCACCCCAATAACAGCACCATAGAATCAGAGACACTCGCGATTATCTCGCGAAGTCTCCGGGCATTTCCTGGTTTCTCCGCCGTGTCCACGTCAACAATCATGGTTCGTGTGCAGCACGCCTGCCAGTGCCCGATTAGTTGGGTGAACTCAATGGGTCGACGCAACACTCAGGTCGAACCCACCTTGCACTGAAAACAAAGGCTAAAATCGCTCGCTAGGATAGATCGCCGGAACACTACCCTGGCTAGGTTTTGACCGAGTACAGGCAAACAAATGGGTTCTATCGGCGAAGCGCGGTTGCATCGACAGGTTGAGCCGGCACGGGTAATCGGACAACTGCAATTTCCAGCCGATTTCGTGGATAAGTTGGGCTTCCGCGTGGCGCCCGACCCTCGATTGGTCGAGTGTCATAAAAGTGTCATGGTTATCGGTTCAAATCGAGGCGGAAGCAATCATAATGAATCAACAAGCGGTCTTCGTAAGAGGTTGACACTGCATATATAATCGAAAATTTTCAACTCCCATCAAAACAGCACTCTGAATTATGAGTCCGCTGCTCTAACCGCTGAGCTACAGACCCGTATCGCCACGTCGTACAACGAAAAGGGTTCTCGCACATTAAAGTGCTCCGGCGGAACTAATGTAGCCGCGCACGGCCGTGCGGCTCGTCGGTCCTCTCTGCCTCGCATCCTGCGAAAACAATTTACTCGCGCTCCCCATACAACTTAGCATTCAGCCGCTGGAGTTAACCCACCTGCGGTTGGCGAAATTAAAGGAGACCGCGCCAGGAGCATGAATCTGATCCCCAGCGCCACCAGGAGTATGGACGCGAGCACACCCCACACCCTTGACACATGCACTACAGGTAGCAGCCACCACCACACCGCCACGATTCTCAGCGCGCGCGAATCTGCAATTTTCGTCGCGGGGAGTTCACCTCGTTGCGCCAGCAAATCACGCACATCAGTGTGCTGGGCATCTTGTACCTGCCGGTAACCCGCCGGCCACGCGTGCAGCAATGGTGAGCGAGTGGGCTCCCACATTAAACTTGAGAGCGTGATGCCCTGTTCGCCGGCTTCGGAGATATATCGCTTGAAGGACGAAAATAGCGTCGGCGCATTCACCAGGAACCCAACAACCGCCGCGGCGATGAGCAGCCTACGCCCACCCCATTTCAGCGTTCCCGTCAGTGCCACAATCGCGGGGAGAATCGGAAGTAACAAACGCGGTCCCCATGAAGAACCGCCGCTCCATGCGATCCACAATGAGTGCAGCAACAGGAAAGTTCCCGCGAGGGCCACGACGGTCCATACCTCCAGCTGGCGCGCCTTGATCCTCGTCAGCGCAAGCAGAGCCAGAGTCACGCAGGGGCAAAACCACAGCAATCCTCCACCCGGACTGATAAGCAAACCGGCCAAGCCTTCCGGCACAAACCTGATCGAGAAAGCCCACCCCGCGCCGAAGCTTCGGATATGACCGAAGCGATAAGAGTTGTATGCGAAGTAAAGAAGCATTCCCAGCGCCGTCCCGAAGCCGGGCATGACACTGGGCCACAATCGCCGCGTTTTCACATACAGATAGAGCGCGAGGATCGGCCCTAGAACAATGCCGGTGGGCTTGGCAAGTATCGCAAGCGCCGCCACGCACAGGATTTTCCAGGGTGATCGTTGGGCGAACGCCAGCATCAGCCCGAGAGCCATCAATAGCGCCAACAAGGGATCGGCATAGAAATCGCGCGTGTACGTCATAGCGATCGTCCCGAATCCATAGGTGACCGCCGCGAGCCACGCACCCTCCTCCGAGCTTTTCAGCGCGATCGCCAGGAAATACACCAGAGGCACGGTCAGCGCGGTATACAGCGCCGGCAAAGTTAAGGCGGCAAGCGATTCGACATAGTGCAAAGGAAGATGCAACACAGCGGAGGCCTTGACTGCCAGGGCCACGACTGGGACAGCTAAGATTGATTGCAACGGATACCAGGTGGAGTAGATGAGTCCATTCCTGCCTGGAGCCCCCAACCCCGCTGACACGGTAACGTCATGACGGGTAACAATGGAATCGGCCACCGAAAGCATGGACCAGCCGTCGATGGAATACACTCCGGGTGCCAAAAAGGCGAGATAGACGAACCAGCTGCCAAAGAAAAGATAAAATAGCTTTTTTCTCACCCGAGAATTCCCGCTCCTGAATCAAGGGCCGCGCTCGTGGGAATTTATGACGCCCGATCTTATACTTTTTGCCACCGAGCAAGAAATTATTCGTCGGCCGAGCTATCGATTTTTAGCCAGCGGCCCGACGAAGTCATGTCTAAAAGGCGTCCCCTGCCGGAAGGAACATTGCCTGAGGTTTAACCATAACGTAACATCCCGCTGATGAGTCTTTTGCCTCCCAAGGATGGCGAACCTCCGTCGACGAACAACCTGGATCGTCGCGCTCACCCGCGCCGGGCAGTCTCCCCTCGACTTTACGTAGTTCTTTACGGCGCCAACAGCGACGGCATTCTTTACGACGTCAGTGAAGGCGGCGCGGCTCTAGATATCCTCGGCTCGCAGCCTGAAGGCGAATACATCGTTGTCGATTTCGAAATGGCCGAGATTGGCCGGCAGTTTGAAGCCAAGGCCCGCATCACCTGGCGCGACGCAGCCGGAAAAAAAGTTGGGCTTCATTTCGTTGACCTGCCTGAGGCTTCACGTATTCAGCTCAAAGAATGGGTGCTGAAAAAGGTGTCGATCGAGGACGCGGCGCAATCCGCAGTTATTCAGGACGTGACGCGCGAAGTAACCATTGCTTCGCCGCAAGCCCGCCCGGTTTCCTTCGAGCCAAGAGCTCAGACGTATAACAGAATTGAGAGCGACGTCGAGCGGGACAGCGACCGCAGCGGCGATAAGCTGGTGCAAAATCTGATCGCGTCGTTCAGTAAACAAAAGAGCGATTCGCCTGCAAGACTTCTGAATGCCCCGCTGGCAAATTTGTTTGCCTCGAGGCCCATCAGCTTTTCCGAATGGACTTCTCGCCGTTGGATCGCATTCATAGTGGCAGTCTGCCTGGCCCTCATCCTTGTCCTCGGAGTAGTGGCCTACCGCTCACCGGCCCGCAACGTGGGGATCAATGTTTCAAAAGTAGGCCAGCTACCCGATACGAGAGGCATTGCGGAACCAATCCCCGATGCCGTACATAACGGCGACTCGCAGCTCGGGCTAAGCGCAAACACCGCTGCGGGCGGCACCAGTGAAATTGATTTGCCTGCCCCCGGCGTTCCCCCGCCCATGCTTGCGTCGCTTTCTAAAACTCCGGCCGGGCAACCGCCATGCGTCAATCTTGGTTCCGCCAGCGACAAAATTCGCATTTACATCTGGAGCGAAAAAGACACTCCCGCGACAATCATCGCAGCTTATAGCAGCCACCTGAAGGCTGTGCGAGACGTTCACATCGTAAACAAGGCGCCGTATGACCTGGTTCTGTATGTGAATGGCGCGGCCGCAGGATCGAAAGGTCCGGAGTCTGGATTTATTTGGAGTTCCCGCGTCTTTCGCCCATGGTTCTGCGGGCAAGCCCTGGGGTTGTTAGAGCAAACCCAGGTGAACGAAAGCTTGCACTACGTCGAGGGCGCTAATTTGGATCGTCACGTTCAGTCGGAAGTAGCCTACCTGATACTTCACACCTTCGAGACCATTCGCAAAGAGCACTCCAAGTAACTAGAAGATGAATGCGCAGGCCATCAGATACGAGTACGACTAGGTTCTCCCGAGGACTGGTGTGTTGGAGAGTTCTCCGCTGGGTTCTGGGCATAGTGCCCGCTCGAAGTATCCAATTCACACGTCTCCGCCGTCCGTTCATCTGGAGGGCTACTCTGGCGGTCGCAGTCCACCTCTTCGTTGAGCCGCTCCACAATTTTCTGATGCAATAAAATTCCGAATCCTACAACAAACTTGGAGAAGAGTTTCATAAGAGTCCTAGGTCATCACACCTGCATGTGCCGTTGTGCGGTCTACACGGCCATATACTGGGAGAACGAGGGGGTAGGTTCAGAATAGCGTTCCCGGAAGCTCAGGGGGCTAAATTACTGGGGCCCTCGTGCTAAAGAATATATAACTCTACAGTTATATACATTATTTAGTAATATTACGTGTTCCAGCACATGCTTTTGCCGCTGGCGCTAGACCTCCAGAATTCGGCAATTCCTCCATGGAACACATATAATTTGAATTGCGCTTCATGGCGCAACATCGGCAGCATCTGCACCCTCCGGAGGCCGCGCGGTATGGCAATTGCGTCCGTTAATCCCGCAACGGGAGAAGTTCTGAAGACTTTTGAGCCGCTCACCCCGGCGCAGATCGAAGCCAAGCTGCAACTCGCAGCCGACACTTTTGAGATTTTTCGAAAAACAATGTTCGCAGAACGCGCCCGCATGATGAATAAAGCTGCCGACATATTGGAAAATGAAAAACAGGAACTCGGCAAATTAATGACGCTGGAGATGGGCAAGACACTGCGTTCTGCCGTGGATGAAGCGGTGAAATGCGCTTGGGGCTGTCGCTACTATGCGGAAAATGCTGAACGCTTCATGGCCGACGAGGTGATTGAGACCTCCGCGAGCCGCAGTTATGTTCACTACCAGCCGCTGGGTCCCATCCTGGTGGTCATGCCGTGGAACTATCCCTTCTGGCAGGTATTCCGTTTCATCGCACCGGGCCTGATGGCCGGAAATGTCGGCGTGCTGAAGCACGCTTCCAACGTCCCGCAATGCGCGCTGAAAATTGAAGAAATCGTGCACCGCGCCGGTTTCCCGGAAGGTGCTTTTCAGACCTTGTTGATTGGCGTTAAGGAAGTGGACGCCATTTTGAACGACTCCCGCATTCAGGCCGCCACGCTCACGGGCAGCGAAGAAGCCGGCGTGCAGGTCGGGATATCCGCGGCGAAACGCATCAAGAAGGTCGTGCTCGAATTGGGCGGAAGCGATCCTTTCATTGTAATGCCCAGTGCCAATCTGGATGACGCCGTGGCCACCGCCGTGAAATCGCGCGTTGGAAATAACGGACAATCCTGTATCGCCGCCAAGCGCTTCATCATCGCTGAAGAAATTGCCGACAAATTCGAGCGCGCCTTCGTCAGCAAAATGGAAAGTTTGAAAATCGGAGACCCCTTCGACGAAAAAACCGATGTCGGACCGCTGGCGACCGCTGGGGCCGTGGAGTCCTTGCAAGCTGACGTGCAGAAGTCCGTTGCCGCGGGGGCACGCGTGCTGACCGGAGGTAAACCGCTGGGCGGGCCGGGCAATTATTATCCGCCGACGGTGTTGACCAATGTCTCCAAGGATTCACCCGCCGGTTGCGGAGAATTATTTGGCCCAGTAGCTTCCATGTTTCGCGTGAAGAATGCGGCAGAGGCCATTCGCGTCGCGAACGATCATCGCTACGGGCTGGGAGCCAGTGCCTGGACCAATGTAGACCGCGAGCGCGACCTGTTCATCAATGAACTGGAAGCCGGGATGGTCTTCATCAATCAAATGGTCGCTTCCGATCCGCGCGTGCCGTTTGGTGGTGTGAAGCGTTCCGGACACGGCCGCGAATTGAGCGTCAATGGCATTCGGGAATTCACCAACGTGAAAACCGTATGGATCCGCTAGGCTGGACCGACGTCTCCCAATTGCTTACGCGGCTTTCTTTTTCGGCAATTCTGCTGCACGTGTCCCGATAATTTCCCTGATGAAAGTTGCTTCGTCCTCGCGATAAGGCTTTCCGTTAGTGCGAAAAATCTCATGGAACCACACCGCGGGCTCACGGTCGGTGTACGGTTTTTCCCACGAATCCCACGGCAGATACGTCTGCGTTTTTCCCGCCACCAGTCCCCAGTTTATTGCCGCCACGTGATATTTTTTGGCAATCGGCAAGGTGCCCCGAAAGGTGCTGCCGTTGCCGCGAGCCATATATTCTGTACACAGAATCGGCCGCTGGTATTGCTGTAGCGAAAGCACGCGTTTCTCGAATTCCGCCGGGCCGTCATAACTGTGAAAAGAAATCACGTCAGACATTTCGATTTGGGTTTTTTCCGTAGGCGAGAGTTTCTCCAGTGAAGACCAGTCGTCATGCCACACACCGCTGGTCAACGGTTGTATGGGCCCCTCGGCGCGTGCCCAGAGAAATACTTTGGGCAACAATTCCGCAACCAGAGCGACTTTGTTTGCAGGTTCCAGCTTGCCGTATGCAGTTTCGTTTTTGTTGTCTGGTTCGTTCCATACATCCCACGCCAGAATCCGGTCGTCATGCCCGAAAGCGGCGACCACATCCTTGACGTACGCTTCGAGCCGCGGATATTCGCGAGGATCCTGTAAGGCCCGTGCGCCGGGACTTTGCATCCAGCCGGAATTGTGCACCCCCGGCCGCGGTCCGCGCTGTTTACCAAGTTGCGGATTGGGATCCCAGCAGGAGTCGAAGAGCACCAACATCGGCCTTATGTGGTGCTTGTGGGCAATGTCCAGAAAAACCGAAATCCTTTTTTTGAACCCTTCGGCGTCCTGCTGCCACGGCAGGTCATGCAGAAACACCCGCATGGTGTTCAGTCCCAGCGATTCCGCCCAGCCCAGTTCCTTATCGATTTCTGCGGCGTCAAAGCTTTCCGCTTGCCACATTTCCAGTTCGTTGATGGCTGTCGCGGGGATGAAGTTGCTGCCCACCAGCCAAGGCTGCTTCTGATACCACTGGTTCGCGGCTTCTACCGTCCAGCGTTCGCGGGGATGCCGTTGGCGCTGATGGGTGCTCGCGGCTTTTTCACTTTGCGCCGCTTGAGCTGTCGTGAGCGAAGCGAACAAAGCTACCGTCGCTGCTGCAAGAAAAAACCGCTTCTGAACCACAGTTCTCATGGAAGGCCCCTGACCTCGCAAGAAGTAAATGCATGCGCAGCGCTCTGATCTTACTAAAGAGGCAGCGTCTCGCCAGCGTCCGCCAAACGCTGCGCCGCGGTCTCCGGGGTGATGTCCCGCTGCGGCGTCCCTAGCAATTCGTAACCGACCATAAATTTCTGCACCGTTGCGGAACGCAACAGCGGTGGAAAGTAGTGCGCGTGAAAATGCCATCCAGGTTGAGCGTTGCCATCTGTAGGACGTAGATGGAAGCCCATCGAATACGGAAACAAAGTTTGAAACAGGTTGTCGTAGCGCGTGGTAATCCTTCGCAAAATGTCTCCCAGCAGACCGCGTTCACTTTCTGACAAATCGTTGATGGCCGCAACGTGGCGTTTGCTCAACACCAATGTTTCGAACGGCCACAGCGCCCAGAATGGAACGACTACCGCGAAGGCCTCGTTCTGACAAACGACTCGCTCATTGTGTTTCAGCTCCAGTTGCAGATAATCGCAAAGCAAACAGGATTGCTTGTCGCTGTGGTATTCCTGAAATGACAACAACTCTCGCGCCGGTATATTCGGCAGCGTCGCGTTGGCCCATATCTGGCAGTGAGGGTGGGGATTGCTGGCGCCCATCAAGGCGCCGCGATTTTCAAATATCTGTACATGGCGAACCCAATCGAGTTTCTCAAGAGCTTGAAATTCCGTGTTCCACATTTCGACCACAAGTCGCATTTCGCCGGCGGACATTTTAGAAATGGTCAAATCGTGCCGCGGAGAGAAACATCCCACTCTGCAAATCCCCGCTTCGCTTTCGGCAACGAGCAAGTTTTCTTTACCCGGTGATGCCGTTTTGGCATCTGGTAAGAGCGCTGGGTAATCGTTATCGAAAACAAAGGTGTCGGCATACTTCGGGTTGCGCGCGCCGCCGGCACGCTCGTTTCCAGGACAGAGATAGCAATCGGGATCGTAATGCAACCCGGCCGGCGGCGTAACTTTTTCGACTTTGCCCAACCACGGCCGTTGCGTGCGATGAGGAGAGACCAGCACCCACTCGCGCAGCAGTGGGTTGAAACGGCGGTGTGGCGTGCTCTGCAGCTCCAAAGCGCCCGCACGACTGCTCACGAATTTTCTCGAGTGACGCGTGCCGCGGAAGAATTTCCTGCCACTAGCGATCCACCCTCAACGGCCTCCGCGCCTTGCGACGCTTTACAAACATAAATGTCGGGCTGCAGGCCGGTTGCGCTTTTGTATGCGGCAGAAACTTTTTGCTGAAATTCCTGTGCGTGAGCCACGTCCACCAGATTGATAGTGCATCCACCGAATCCGCCACCGGTCATGCGCGCTCCGAATACGCCGCGTTGCCGCGCCGCAATTTCCACCAGTGTGTCCAGTTCCGGGCAACTCACTTCGTAATCCTGCCGCAGGCTGCGATGAGAATCGGCCATCAACGGGCCCAGTTTCTCGATTGCGCCACTTTGAAAGGCCTCGGCCGCGCGCAGCACCCGCTCGTTTTCCGTAACCACGTGAAGAGCGCGCTTATAGATGATGCCAGTCAGCAGGCCGCGATGCTCTTCCAGTTGCGCCGGTGTCACGTCGCGTAATGCACGGATTCCCGGCAGCGCTTTATCCAGTGCCTTTACGGCTTCTTCGCATTCCTCGCGCCTGGTGTTGTATTCGCTGGCGCCCAATTCGTGTTTCACCATGGTGTTGCAAATGATCAAGGCCACCTCGGACGGAATCGGCAGCATGCGCCTTTCAAGTGAGCGGCAGTCCAGCAGCACGGCGTGGTCTGCTTCGCCGTAGCAGGAAACAAACTGGTCCATGATGCCGCAATGCGCGCCGACAAATTCATTTTCGGCGCGCTGGCACGTCAGCGCCAGTTTAGTGAGATCGATGGTCAGGCCGGCGATGTCCAGAAGTGCAAACCCTGCGGAAACTTCTATCGCCGCCGAAGAGCTCAGCCCCGCGCCGAGAGGAACATCCCCGGCGATATACATTTGGGCGCCCCTGAGGCGGCCGCCTGCTTGTTCCAAGGCCCACGCTACTGCCAGCGGATAATTGGCCCACGTGCTCTCTGGAAATGGCTTCAGGTCGTCCAGCTCGGCTTCGATTGTTTCCGAAAAATTCTCGGAATGGACAACGAGCCTGCGATCATCGCGCGGCGCCACCGCCATCCAACAGGAGAATCCTATGGCTGCCGGCAGCACGAAGCCGTCGTTATAGTCGGTGTGTTCGCCGATCAGATTCACGCGGCCGGGCGCCCGGTACAGCGCAGGTGTAGCCCTAAATCTTGCCCGGAATCTGGAGATGACCTGTTGTCCCCTGTCCATGTCCTCTACACATTCTCAGTAACTTGTAAATAATATGAATTTCGGCGCAATTTACACTCACCGACTCACTTTTCCTGTTATGCGCAGCTTGGGCCCCGCGTCAACCATTACAGCAAGCCACACTAACTCAGACGCCGTCAAATGTGCTTACGCTTTCCCCTGTCGCGCGTCTATCGCATCAATAGTGGGCCAGTCGGAGTGTGGCCCAACAAAGGTAGTCAGGGAGCATCTGCCTTGCGGCCACGCGTCTCGTCTTGCGATCAAAATTAAGCCAATCAGAAAGGGTGTTCCATCATGCGTAAATTGTGCGGAGTGGCTGTGGGTCTCGCATTACTTCTCAGCATCGGGTCGCGTGCAGTGCACGCGCAGTTCAAAAATGGCAGCCAGGCCACCGAGCTGAATCTGCCGCGGCTCAGCCAGCGCGCCGAAGTGATTCAGCGCATCGGCCTGACAGACGTAACGATCATCTATCATGCTCCGCTCGCCGGCGGACGCGAACTCTTTGGCACCACCGTGCCTTACGGCAAAGTCTGGCGCGCCGGGGCCAATGAAAATACCACCATCTCTTTTACAGATGACGTCATTGTGGAGGGGCACGCACTTCCAGCGGGCACGTACGGGCTGCACACCATTCCCACCGCCGACCAGTGGACCATTATCTTCTCCAAGAACTCCACGTCGTGGGGCAGTTTCAGCTATGACGAAAAGGAAGACGCCCTGCGCGTCAACGTAAAACCCATCGCCGCTGAAAATCGCGATTCGCTGGCCTACACGTTCGACGACATCAAACCGGACTCGGCGGCCGCAACACTGCGGTGGGGCAAAGTGGCCGTGCCGTTCCATGTTTCCGTCGATGTCAACGCCATCACCGAGCGCAGCATCCGCAATCAACTTCGCAGCGTGGGAGGCTTCACGTGGGCGGGATACGACGAAGCCGGTAACTGGAGTTTGGATAGCAATTACAAATTGGAGGACGGACTGAAGTGGGAAGATACCTCCATCCAGAACGAAGAGCGATTCGATAACCTGGAAACCAAATCGCGGATTCTCGACGCCATGGGCAAAAAGCAGGAAGCGGCCACTACTCTGGCGGCCGCCATGGATAAGGCCAATGCCATCCAGCTCTATATTTACGCGCGAGGAATTCAGCGCCAAAAACAGCAGGACAAAGCGTTCGAACTTTACCGCCAGAATGCCAAGAAGCATCCCAACGATTGGCCTTCACATCTGGGCATGGCCCGCGTGGACTCCGCGGCTGGTAACTTCGATCAGGCCGTCAAGGAAATGAAAATTGCCGTGGACGCCACGCAGGGCCCGCAAAAGGCTGCACTCGAGGGTTTGCTGAAGCGCCTGCAAGCCAAGGACGACATCAACAAGTAAGCGACGTGGAAAAGCTCGGGTCGTTTGAAACCCCATCCTCGCTTCCCAGGATGGGGTTTTGTTTTTACTTTAGAATTTTCGTGACGCTAGGCGTGGGACATTGCCACCGGCGTTCTCTCGGACACCGCAGCCAACGCAGCTTCCATCACTCTCAGCCCTTCTTCTAACTGTTCATCGCTGATGACCAGCGGCATCAATACCCGCACCACGTTGTTATATGTGCCGGCGGTAATGGTAATCAGGCCGTGTTCGTAACAAAAGTGCGCGATGTCTTTCGTTTCCGTGTCCGCGGGTTCACGCGTCTCGCAATTGCGGACCAACTCGATGGCGCACATCCCGCCAATACCGCGGACTTGGCCGACCAGCGGCCATTTCTTCTGCCACTCGCGCGCACGTGCCTCAAAAACTTTTCCGATGGCGGTCGCGCGTTGCAGCAAACCGCCATGGTCGATCATTTCGATCGCGGCCAGCGCCGCAGCGCACGACGCGGGATTCCCCGCAAAAGTGCTGCCCAGCCCGCCCACACCCGGAGCATCCATGATTTCAGCGCGCCCGGTGATGGCGCCAATTGGCAAACCACCGCCCAGCGATTTAGCGATAGTGATCAAATCCGGCTCGACGCCGTAATGCTCGATGGCGAAGAATTTTCCAGTGCGCCCGATGCCCGACTGCACTTCGTCAGCAATGAAAACGATCCCGTGTTTGCGGCAGATTTCCTGAATGATGCCGAAGAATTCTTTCGGCGGCGTGACAAAGCCGCCTTCCCCTAGAATCGGCTCGACAATCACGGCGGCAACGGAATCGGCCGGTACCAGCCGTTTAAAAGCGTCTTCCAGCGCATGCGCGCAAGTCATATTGCACGACGGGTACGTCAAGTTGTAGGAACAGCGAAAGCAATACGCGTAGGGAATGCGATAAATGTCATTCACGAATGGCGCAAATCCCGCTTTGTACGGATTCGTTTTGCTGGTCAGCGACATCGCCAGCAACGTGCGCCCGTGAAACGCGTCGTTGAAACAAATTACTGCCGGCCGCTTGGTATACGCGCGCGCGATTTTGATGGAGTTTTCGACCGCTTCTGCGCCAGTGTTGACAATAAAAGTTTTTTTCGCGAACTTGCCGGGCGCCAGCGCGTTCAGTTTCTCCGCCACCGCGACGTACGGCTCGTAGGGCGTTACGCTGAAGCATAAATGCAGATACTTTTCGAGCTGCTCGCGTACCGCCGCGAGAACCGGCGCGCTGCGATGCCCCATATTCGCGCAGCCGATGCCGCCGGCAAAATCAAGGAAGCGGTTGCCGTCGACGTCCTCCAGCATCGCGCCTTCCGCTTTAGCGGCAAAAATCGGCGTGGAATGATACGACCCGCGTGGGATAGCCACCTCGCGCCGCGCCATCAGTGCGCGGGAACGCGGTCCAGGAATTTCCGTTCGAATCTGAATTGAGCTCATGATGCGTTTCCTTTGGTGGTTAGTACCAGCCGATTGGTGTTTCATCCAGATTTACGAATACTTGTTTGGTTTCCAGGTATTCTTCGAGCCCCCACGGACCCAGTTCGCGGCCAAATCCCGATTGCTTGTAGCCGCCCCACGGCGCCTCTACATAAGTGGGCTGCATGTGGTTCACCCAGATAATTCCTGCGCGCACAGCTTTCACCACGCGAAATGCTTTGTAGATGTCCCGCGTCCACACCGCTGCGGCCAGGCCGTAGGGCGTGTCGTTGGCAATGCGAATCGCGCCAGCTTCATCATCAAAAGGAATCACCGTGGCCACCGGGCCGAAAATCTCTTCCCTCGAAATGCGCGCGTTGTTGTCCACATCATAAAAAATTGTGGGCTCAACGTAGTAGCCCTTACCAAATTGTTTCGGCCGGCCGCCACCGATCGCCGTCTTGGCTTCCTTTTTGCCGATTTCCAGATAGGAGCTGACGCGGTCGTACTGCTCCTGGCTGACCAGCGGCCCCATTTTTGTAGCGCGGTCCAGCGGCGCGCCCAATTGAATGCGCTTGGCTTTTTCCGTCATGGCTTCCACAAATTTGGAATAAATTTTCTTTTCCACCAGAATCCGGCTGCCCGCGGAACAAACTTCGCCCTGATTGATAAACACTCCGAAAAGCGCGCCGTCCACCGCCGCTTCCCAATCCGCGCCATCAAAAAAGATGTTCGGCGATTTTCCGCCCAGTTCCAGGGTCACGCGCTTCAACGTATCCGCCGCGCTCCTTACGATTACTTTGCCGACTGCCGCGCTGCCGGTGAACGCGATTTTGTCCACCCCTGGATGGGCAACCAGCGCCGCGCCGCACGTTTCACCAAAACCATTCACGATATTCACCACACCGGGCGGCAAGCCAACTTCTTCAAACCAGTTCGCAAATTCCAGCGCGGTCAGCGGCGTTTGTTCGGCGGGCTTCAGCACACAGCAGCAACCAGCGGCCAGCGCGGGCGCCAGCTTCCACGCGGCCATCAGCAACGGGAAATTCCATGGAATGATCTGGCCGGCAACGCCTACCGCCTCACGCAAGGTGAAGCTCAACGCATTGGCGGGTACAGGATTCACGTGGCCCAAAACTTTGTTCGCCAGGCCGCCGTAGTATTCGAAGCATGTGGCCACATCCGCGATGTCGAATTCCGCCTCCACGATCGGCTTGCCGGAATTACGCGATTCCAGTTCCGCAAGCATCGCGGTATTTTGGCGAATCTTTTCCGCCAGCTTGAAAAGAATGCGGCCCCGCTCGGCTGCATTCGTCTGTCCCCAAGGACCAGAATCAAACGCCGCGCGCGCGGCCTTAACGGCCCCATCCACGTCGGCGGCATTCGACGAAGCCACCTGCGCGATAATTTCTTCGGTGGAAGGATCGTACACAGGAAAGGTTTCGCCCGATGCGCTGGTGACCCATTGGCCATTGATAAAATTATGATAGGTCCGAACTTGTGCCTTCACGCTACCCGGCATAACCGCCTCCAAAATCTCGATGCCTTCAAATTCCCGAAGCCGCTGCGGCGAGCTTTCGCGCCGTTTTACGCCGCCCGTAGATAAAAAAGAAAAACGCCGCCAGCCCGACAAAAAACAGCGTCCCGCCAATCATCCACAGTTCATAGGACCACAGCGAGGTGATCTGCTGCGCGGGGAAAAAGGCCAAAGCGATGCCAAGAACGGTAGTGAGTAATCCACTGACTCCCGCCAGAATCAGCGTGGTTCGACTGTAACGTCCACGCGCAAATGGAACCTGCAAGGCCATCTTCAGCAAGGCACCAAACATATAAAGGAAGGGTACCAGTTGCAGTACCACCGCCAGCGACAGTAGCTTTTGAAACGTTTCCTGCACTCCAGCGCCGGAGAAGGAAAAATTCAGTATGACCAGAATCATGGAGACGCTGGCATGAACGATCAGCGCCGCGTAAGGAGTCCGAAATTTCGGATGAACTTTTCCCAGCCACGCCGGCATATACGAATCAAGCCCGGCCACGAACGGAATCCTCGCCGAACCGCCCAGCCACGCTGACCCGATCCCGGCGATCGAAATGCTCAACAACAACGCGAAGGGCGCGACGATCCAAGGGACACCCACTCGTTCAGCCATATATCTGACGGCTTGTACGATGCCCTGCAGCACGCTGATGTTGTCTTTGCTCACGGCGATCAACAATGTCAACGTGGCGCCAATATATAAAAGTCCGGAAAGTATTCCACCCCAGGCCACCGCGCCCGGCAAAGTTTTTTGCGGATTCTCAATCTCGTCGCCCATCACCGAGGCCAGCTCCAGTCCTACGAGCCCAAAGCAGATCACTCCAAAAGAATTCAGCACGAAGCGCGGATTCGCCGGTATTGCGAAATCCGCCGAAGTCACCATCGTCCCGAATCGCAGCCACACCACGACACCGAGCCCGATCAAGACAATCGCGGCGATCCCCGTGCCAATCGCGCCAAGATTGTTGATCCACTTCCCAACTCCCAGGCCTACGATGTTCAGTACCACCAGAATGATCAGCAGCGACAAGGAAGCACCCAACGCAAAACCCTTGTTGTCCGCCAGCGATTCGTGGCCGGCACCCAGCGCATAGACCGACACGCCCACGAAATAGAGCATCACCGTCGGCACGTACATCATGTTGTTGGTCCAGTAGCACCAGCCCGAGAGGAATCCGTGAAAGTCGCCGAAAACTTCCTTGGCCCACAGATACACGCCGCCTTCGCCAGGAAAACGGTGTGCCAACTCAATCACGGCAATTCCCTGCGGCCAGAAAAACAGCACCAGCGAGATAAGCCACAGCCAAACGGTCACACCGCCGTTGGCCGCAATGGAGGGCACTACATTGAGGTTGAAAACCGCGACGACAAACAGCAGCACCAGGTCCCAGCGGCCCAGAACGCGTCGCAGATTTGGTGTATGGCCATCCACCCCATTCGCCAGCGGCACGCTGACTTCCGTAGACATATCTTCTCCGGCGCGTGACCATGGCGCTGTCGGTTAGCCGGTGGCACGCCTGCGGGTCGCTCACCGGTTCAATCCTCTAGAAACAAATATTTCAGTGTCCCGCCGCGCCCACGAACGCCACACCACGCTCCTGCTGCGCGTGCGCCAGTCCCGGGGCGATTTCTTCGAATACCGCCAGATGTTTGTCGATGTCCGCTTCCGTGTGCTGCACCGAAATCGTCCACTGCTCATCCCACCAGTACGGCTGCGCCAGCACGCCGCGATTCACCATCGCAAACCAGTAGTGCCGCCAGAGATCCACGTCGATCGCCGTCCAGTCGCGGTAGTTGCGAATCTCCTGTGGATAAAGCATCAGCGCTCCATTCACGCCCGCGCTCGCGATATAGGCTTGCAGCCCCACCTTGGTGACAATCTTTCGATAACCTTCGGTTAGCGTTTTACTCAATCTGCCGACGTGCTCATAATTTTCGCGCGTCAACACGGAGCGAAACGTCGCCAGCCCCGCGGCCATCGAAATACGATTGGTGTTGTACGTGCCGCCATGAAAAACTTTGTGCTGCGAGATCAGATCCATCACTGCGCGGCTGGCGCCAAAAGCGCCCAGCGGTGCGCCTCCGCCAATGGATTTCGCCAGGCAGATTATGTCCGGCTTCACGCCGAAATAATCCGAAGCTCCGCCCCACGCCAATTTTGCGCCGGTTTTCACTTCGTCAAAAATCAGCAGTGCGCCATTTCTCGTTGTGATGTCGCGCAGTCCCTGCAAAAATCCCACTTGCGGCATGCACAACCCGACATTCATCAAGATTGGCTCGAGAATAATCGCGGCGATCTGCCCCGGAAATTGCTTGAAGCGATTTTCCACGCTGGAAAGATTGTTGAAGCTGGCAATGACCACGTTGTCTACGGACGCTTTGGGCACGCCTCCGCCGCCCGGCACGGAATTCGGGGCATTAGGATCGCCATATTCTTCCGCCTTCGGCTTCACGCTCACCAAAGCGGTGTCGTGCAATCCGTGATACGAGCCTTCAAACTTCAAAATCTTGTCGCGCTTGGTGGCCGCACGCGCCATGCGGCAAGCGTGCATGGTCACTTCCGTGCCGCTCGAGCCGAACCGCACCATCTCCACCGGATAACGCGCGCAGATTTCTTCCGCCAACTCCCATTCCATGTCGTGCGGCATGCCAAAAGTAGTGCCAATATGCAGCGCCGCTTCAATCGCCTTAACCACCGCCGGATGGCAATGCCCGGCCATTAACGCTCCAAAGCAAAGGTTATGGTCAATATATTCATTACCGTCCAGGTCCCAAATCTTGCTGCCGCGGCCTTCTTTTACGAACAGGGGATAGGGATCGTAAGCGCGGTAGTTACTGGCGACCCCAAGCGGAATGCGCTGCAGTGCCCGCTTGTGCGCCTCCGCGGACTTACGCGTGCGCTTTTCGTACGCGGCAATTTCCTTCTGTAATCCTTCGTGCACTTTTTCCGACATACGTTCTCCGTGCCTGGCGGCATCTCTGCCGCCAACAGGTCTCTTCCCTGCAGTCAGTTTGTAATGTTTGAAAGCCCGGCCGTCTCAGGCCAGACTCATGCCGCACTAGAAGAGTATCTTGACAGCAAATTGGATCAACCGGGGATCGCGAGCCCGCTTGATGCGCCCGAAATCCGAGCCATCGGTGATATTTCCGTCCGGCTGAAAGAATTGCGAGTGGTTGAAGACGTTGAATAACTGGCCGCGGAACTCTAGGCCGACTTTCTCCGTGAGGGGAGTGGCCTTCAGAAATCCAAACTCCCAGTTGTTGATTCCCGGTCCGCAGCAAACCGTTCGCGGAGCGTTCCCGATCGTTCCCAGCGCCACCGTGTCGTTGGTGAAGCTGTTGTTAGGGTCAAAACCTGCGTTAATCGGCTGGCAATCGGCGCCCGTTCCGGACGTCGGGCCGGTGCCCAGCGCGCAAGTAGCGGCCTTGGGATTGATGGATTTGAATGGCGCGACCACGTTGGGTTGACCGGGTGTTTCAAAGTCAAAGCTGCTCTGCAACTCCAGGTCATCCTGCGACGTGATGCGAATCGGAAATCCTGATTGGAATGTGGTGATACCGGAAACCGACCAGCCGTCCAGAAGCTTCCCCTTAAGCCCTTCATACTTGGGAACAGGAAATTCCCAGACGTAGCTGAAAACAAATCGGTGCCGCGCATCAAATAACGACAATGCCCGGTCGCGTTTGGGATTGATGGGGTCCACTAAATTCTCGAAAGTAGATGCGAAATCGATGGACTTGCCAAAAGTATAAGACGCCAGAAACTGGAGCCCATGCGAAAAGTGTTTTTCCAGGCTGACCTGCAATGCGTTGTACGCCGAATTGGCAATCGTATTTTGCGTGAACACGCTCGAGAAAACCGGCACGCCGTCAGGTGGGCAACCTACGCCGGTAGTTGGCTCGCAATTCGGCGAAGAGAAGCGCCGCAGCCCCACGAGGGAAATATCCGTGGGGTTCGGGCCCGTAACGCTGGGCACCGAACCGTACGGCAGATTCAGCGTTACGCCCGCGGGAATTTCGCCGGCCGGAATAAAATAGGCGTTGTCAGCGGAAAACGGCCCGCAACTCAGGTCGGTATCACCCGTCAGATCGGAAATATTCTGTAGATCCAGGCACGTCTGCGCGCGCCCGTAGTTCAAATCCTGTGAAGCCAGCAACCGGTGCCCTTGTCTTCCGACATATTGAACGGTCAGCACCAAATCCTTCGCCACTTCGCGCTCAATACCAAAGTTGTACTGTTCCGCGTATTGCGGACGCAGATGAGTTGGAAATTGCCCGAACAACAAGATAGGACGGAACACCGACCAGTCCACCGGCTGCCCTCGGGGCGGGCTCAAAATTCCGTTGAAGGGATTCGGAGCTACGGTAGTTCCATCCTGGTTCAGAAACGGCGTATTGAACTGTGTGTTGAATACAAACGTGCTGCCGCCGAACGGCGGCTCGGCGCTGAACTGCTCAAGCACTAGCTGTTCCACCGGGTTGTAGAAAATTCCGAATCCCGCGCGCACGCTGCTCTTGCCCGGCCCGCCAAAAACTTTGGCCCAGAATCCGTCCGTGGCTCCAGGACTCCACGCCATACCAATGCGCGGCGCGAACGACTTGTAATATGTGTGCGTCAGGCCCCGCGGGATTCCTTTATCGCCCGGCACCACCAAGCCAGTCGGCAGCACTCCCGTGTTCGTGCAATCAGGATTCGCGATTCCGAAGCTTTGAAAATTCGCGATGGAATCGGAAGAAAGTTGGCACGGGTACACCGAGGAATTCTGCCCTGGAACAAATGTTTGCACCTTTTGCCCCTGGTCCGTCAACGGCGTGTTCAACTCCCAGCGCAATCCATAATTCAGTGTCACGTTGGAGCGTATCTTCCAGCTGTCTTGCGCGAACAGATAAACCGCTTTGCTTCTCACCTTTTCTTGCTGCGCGGAGCCTTGCCCATATTGGTCCACGAGACCAAGCAGATAGTTGGGAATCAAGTCCGAAAATCCAGGATCGTTCGGCCCGCCTCCGAAATACAGATACTGCCCATTCACGTCGAAGAACAAGGTCTGATCGAACTTCTGATAACGAAAATCGCCGCCGAATTTGATGCTGTGATTGCCAATGACCTTGCTGAAGTTGTCCGAGAACTGAAACGTGTTTCCTACCTGCGGCAGTTCCCCTTCGAAATTGTTACCGAGACTGAACCCGCCGGATACGCTGACGAACGGCACGCCTTCATGCGCGGCGCCCAGATTCGGCGTAATTCCCAATCGCGGATTCGTAGGATCGCTGAAGCAGCTGTCTGTCGGCACAGTTGCGCACGAATCCTGCACGAGATTGGTGTGCTGGGGGTGCAGGAACTGCCCCTGCCCTTCGCGGAAAAAATTAAAGCGCATTTCGTTCACGGCCGTGGAACCCAGCGTCCAGGTATGGCCGAGGTTGAATTGCTGGATGCGTTCGTCCGTCAGATCGCCGAACCCCGGCAGACTGGCCCCGCCAGATTGGAAGCGCGCGAAAGGCTTGGCCAGATAATGCTGCGTGAAATAGTAATAGCCGGTGAGATGCTGATTTTTTGTCAGTTCGTGATCTACTTTCAGCGTCGCCTGGTTGGACCGCTCATGGCCAACGGGCACGGCCTGAAAGGTGCCATCTGCTCGATTGGGCAAAGGTACAAACTGATTCAAGAGGTCCACTGCCGTCGGATCGAAACACGCCAAGGGTACCTGGTTGTTAGCGCCAAAAATATCGGAATACGCCGTGCCATCGGGGATGCCGCCCGGAAATCCCGTGGCCGCGGCACAACCTGGCCGGTTATTCAAAATGTTCGCATTCGCCAGAGTGCCGGAAAACGTGCTGCCGCCGGAAAAATCACCGTTACGTTCCGCAAGTGTTGGAACCGCCACCGTATCCGAGGAAGCGCCTTTGCGCAGGCGGTCGCCTTCGTACGAAACGAAGAAAAAAGTCTTGTCCTTTTTGATCGGTCCGCCCAGCGTGGCGCCAAATTGATTCTGCAGATAGTCGATCTTGGTGGTATCGAAAAATCCCTTGGCGTCCAACCCCTGATTGCGGAAAAATTCGTAGGCGCTCCCGTGCAAATCATTCGATCCGGACTTGGTTACCACGTTCACTACCGCGCCCGAATTGCGCCCATATTCCGCATCGAAGGTGTTGGTCAGCACGCGAAATTCCGCGATGCTGTCCGGCGAAGGTTGAATCGCGGGCAGGTTGGCAAACTGGTCGTTGCCGTCGCCACCGTTTACGGTGAAATTGTTATCGCGCCCGCGCCCGCCATTCACGGAAACGACACCCGCGCGGTCACTGCCGTAAACGGAGTCAACTCCCAGCTGTGACTGCACCCCCGGCTGCAGTTGCAGTAACTGGTAAGCGTCGCGTTGCGCCAGAGGCAATTCCCTCACCGCGCGCTCATTCACCACGGCGCCCAGTTGCGTGGAGGTAGTATCCACTTGTGGCGGCGCGCCGGTAACTTCCACAGTTTCCGTGGAGCCTCCCACCTGCAGAACAATGTCCACCGATAGAATCGCGTTCAATTCCAGGGTCACGCCCTTGCCGACATATTTCTTAAAGCCCGCCTGCTGCGACTCGATCGTATAGGTCCCCACCGGCACTTCCAGGAATCCGTATTCTCCGTTGGTGCCGCTTTGCGTTTCGCGATCCGCGCCGGTCGCCTCATTCCGCAGCGTCACTGTCGCGCCCGTTATTGCCGCGCCGCTGGTATCCGTCACCGTCCCGCGAATGCGTCCTCCGGTGCTTTGCGCCTGCGCAAGCGGGGGTATACAGAGCAGGTTCAACAAGAGTAAGAGCAACGTCGCATGGAAAGATAAACGCAATGCCAAATTGAAACGCTGGGACATCATGAACTCACCCCTATTTCGCTTACGGCGAAATTTCTTTTTGTTGGCCGATTCTTCGAGGTTGCTGCGTTTCGGAAACCTTACTATAATCCTGCAAACTTAGAGAAGGTCGGCACCGGTGTCAAGCAGAAATAATTCATCCAGCAAATCGCCAAAACGCACTGCGGACCGCCCTCTGCGAATCAGTGAAGTGGCCAATCGCGTGGGCATTTCCTCTTCGGCACTACGCGCCTGGGAAGCGCTGGGGCTGGTCGCTCCGCAGCGCACCAAAAGCCGCTACCGTGAATACAACGAATCCGATGTGCGCATGCTGCGCCGCGCCATTTTCCTTCGCCGCGCGCGCGGACTGAATCCCGCCGCCATCGTGCACGTGCTGAAACGCCAGGGCCACGCCGTCGCCACGCCGCCTGCCACTACCCGCGTACCCGGTCAGCGTTTTCGCCGCTTGCGCACCCGCCGCGGACTCTCGCTTGCCCAGGTAGCCCGCGCCACCGGCGTTTCCGTCGGCTTTCTCAGCGCGCTTGAGCGCGGCCAGATGCGTTCCTCCATTGCCACGCTCCGCCGCATCGCGCGCTTCTATCGCACCAATATTCTTTCGCTGTTCGAAGCCGCCGAGGAAAATCCGCGCCTCGTGCGCCCCGCGCAGCGCAAAATTCTCGAAACCACTCCCGGAGTGCGCATGGAGTTGCTCGCCTGGGGCCACACCGCCATGGAGCCGCACTTATTCCGCGTGCGTCCCGGCGGTGGCAGCGGCGAATCTTACGCCCACGAAGGCGAGGAATTTCTCCACGTGCTTCGCGGGGACTTCGAAATCTGGTTGAATAGCGGCGAGCATTACCGCCTGAAACCGGGTGACAGTCTTTATTTTGAGAGCTCCACGCCGCATCGGTGGAAAAATCCGGGCCGCAGCGAAACGTGGCTGCTGTGGATCAATACGCCGCCGACATTCTAATCGGGAGACCACCGCTGATGATGGAACACCGCAATCGCATCGTGCTCTTGATCTGCTGTTTGTTCCTGTGCGCATCTGTGTCGCTTGATGCGCAGGAAACGAAGCATGCCAAAAATTCCCAGGATGCGAAAAACGGGGCCGATACCATCGTGCTGCACGGCCGTGTGTACACTCTCGACCCCCAACAGCCCTGGGCTCAAGCCGTGGCCATTCGGGCGGACCGCATAGTTGCAGTGGGTCAAGATGCAGAAATTGAAAAATTTCATGCCGCTGGCACAAAAGTTATTGATGCTGCCGGACAGCTCGTTCTGCCTGGTTTTGTTGACTGCCATATTCACTTCATGGACGGCTCGCTCAGCCTCGGGCGCGTAAATCTCGAAGGTGCCAAGGATGTCCCTGACATTCAGCAGCGCCTCCGCGAGTACGCAGCCCAGCATCCCGGCAAAGATTGGCTGCTGGGCCGCGGCTGGGACTACGCCATGTTTGGCGCCGTCGGCCTGCCTAACAAAAAATATCTCGACGAACTTTTCCCCGATCGCCCGGTTTTTCTGGAAGGCTACGACGGTCACACTTACTGGGCGAACTCCAAAGCGCTGCAAATCGCCGGCATCACCAACCAGACGCCCGATCCCCCCAACGGTGCAATCGAGCGTGATCCAACCACCCATGAAGCTACCGGGGCTCTCAAGGAAGCAGCCCATGGCCTGGTCGGAAAGCATGTTCCCGAGCCGACGCGCGGGGAAAAACTTGCTGCTCTTCGCGATGGTGTGAAATGGGCCAACCAGAATGGCTTAACGCGCGTGCACAGCGCCGGTGGCGACTTTCCTGAACTCGAGTTGTACGACGAACTGCGTCGCCACGGCGATTTGACGCTACGTTTCTACATCGCCTACTTCATGGATCCGCCGGAAATGCGGCCCAGGGATCTGGAAGCCATCGAAAGCGCTCGCAAGAGACATCACGACGCCTGGATCGATACTGACGCAGTCAAATTCATGGTCGACGGCGTTATCGAATCACACACCGCGGCGATGCTGGACCCCTACAGCGACGATCCCTCCACTAAGGGCAAACTTTTCTGGGAGCCCGCCCAATACAGTTGGGCCGTCGCCGAACTCGACAAACGCGGCTTGCAGCTCTTTACGCATGCGATTGGTGAACTGGGCGTGCGCACCGCGCTCGACGCCTATCAGCATGCTGAAGAGGCCAATCACACCAGCGATCGGCGCCCGCGTATCGAACACATCGAAACCATCAGCCCTTCGGACATTCCGCGCTTCGGCAAACTCGGCGTCATCGCCAGCATGCAGCCACTGCATTCTTATCCGAACGTAGACACCCTGGACATCTGGGCGCGCAATGCGGGCCCCGAGCGTGCCTCACGAGCCTGGGTCTGGAAGAGTATCGCCGACGCCGGCGGACGCTACGCGTTCGGCAGCGATTGGCCGGTGGTCACTTTGAATCCGTGGTACGGCTTGCAAACCGCCGTCACGCGCCAGACCCGGGAAGGCATCCCCGAGGCCGGATTCGTTCCGTCGCAACGCCTGTCCATCGAGAAGGCCGTGCAGGGCTACACACTCGACGCCGCCTTCGCTGGACGCCGTGAAAAAACCGAAGGCTCGTTGGAAAAAGGAAAACTTGCCGACCTCATCATCGTTTCGCAAAACGTCTTCGAAATCGATCCGCACAAAATTTCCGAAACCAAAGTTCGCACGACCATAGTCGGCGGCCAGGTGGTCTATCAATCCGATGCCAAATAATGCTGAAGAGAAATTGGGCGGGAAAAATCGCGGGTCAGGCCGCCGGAGATTCGCGCGATTCGCCGCCTTCGCGCTGCTCGGCCTGGCTTTGTTGTCGGCAGCGTGCAAGCCGCAACATCCCACCCTCACTCTGCTGGTCTGGGAAGGCTACGCCGATCCCACCTTCATCGCCGCATTCGAAGAAAGCCATCACTGCAAAATCGCTGCCTCCTACATGGGCACCAGCGACGAGCTAGTCGCCAAACTGCGCGGCGGCAGCGCCTCGAATTACGACGTCATTTCCCCTTCGAGCGACGTGGCCGCCTCCATCGTGCGCGCCGGTCTCGCCGCGCCCCTCGATCTTTCGAAAATTCCCGCCTACTCGCAGCTCTCCGCCAGGTTGCGTGACTCCAGCATCGTCAAGCAGAACAATCAGGTTTACGGAGTGCCCTTTGTCTGGGGACCGAATCCACTTCTCTACGACGCTACCGCGTTACCCACAGCTCCCGTCTCCTGGTCAATTCTCTGGGACGCAAAATACCGCGGCAAAATTTCCGTCTGGGACGAACTCTCCACCATCTACATGACCGCGCAGGTCCTCGGCTACGACCAGCCTGATCCCGGGCAACTCTACAATCTGAGCGACGAGCAGCTGGATGCCGTGAAGAAAAAACTCCTTGAGCTCAAGCCTAACATTCGAAAGATGTGGACTAGCGGCGGCGAGCTCACCAACCTTTTTCAGAATCACGAAGTAGTGCTGGCCATGGGCTGGCCGCTCATGACCAACGAGCTTCGCAAACTCAATTTCCCCATCGGCGAGACTATCCCGAAAGAAAACACCACCGGCTGGATCGATCACCTGATGATTACCGCCGCCAGCTCCAACAAGGAACTCGCCCAGGAATTTCTCGCCTACATGGTCGAAGCGCAGACCCAAAAGAAAGTCAGCGACGTCACCCACTACACTCCCGCAAATCCCGGCGCCGCTCAGTTTCTCAGCACCGACGAAAAGAAAATGCTGCACCTCGACGATCCCGACGCCTACATGCAGCGCATTTATTTCTGGCAGGATGTGCCGCGCCGCCCCAAGTACAACGAAATCTGGAACGAGGTGAAAGCCGCACAGTGAGCCTGGCGCAAGCCATTCCGCCGCTACAGGAAGCGAGTGCGCCCCCGCCACTGCTGGAAATTCGTTCGCTCGCTAAACGCTTCGGGCCCAATGAAGTTTTGAAGGTCGTCTCGCTGAACATCGCTTCTGGCGAATTCATCACCCTGCTCGGCGAAAGCGGCTCGGGCAAAACCACTATGCTTCGGTTGATTGCCGGATTCGAACAACCCAGCAGCGGCGAAATCTGGATGAATGGCGAACGCCTGGACACCCTTCCTCCCTACAAGCGTCGTGTGAACACCGTCTTTCAGCAATACGCGCTTTTTCCCCATTTGAATGTCCGCGACAACGTGGCCTACGGTTTGCGCGCTACCAACGCTCCCGCTAACGACATTGATACTCGCGTCGCCGACGCTCTGCGTATGGTCAAGATGGAGACCTTCGCGACGGCTCGTCCCGCCACGCTCAGCGGCGGACAGCAGCAGCGTGTCGCGCTGGCTCGCGCTCTCGTCAATCGCCCGCTACTCCTTCTGCTCGATGAACCGCTCTGCGCTCTCGACGCCAATCTCCGCAAAGCCATGCAGATTGAGCTGAAGTCCCTGCAGCGCGAAGTGGGCATCACCTTTTTATTCGTCACCCACGACCAGGAAGAGGCCATGGCCCTTTCCGATCGCATTGCGCTACTTCGCAACGGTGCGCTCGAACAGATCGCGTCGCCGCGCGAAATTTATTCGCGGCCTGTTACCGCCTATGCCGCTCAATTCATCGGCCAGACGAATGTATTACGCGCCGAAGTACACGGCGGCATCGCATCGTGTCGCTCATTGCGTTGGGCGGCGCGAGGACCTGATGGTCCCGCGCTTTTTTCGCTACGCCCCGAAGCCATCCACCTCGTAGCCGCAGAGTCGGCGCGCAGTGATCTTCACGATCAGTCGGGTTTTACAGCCATCGTCAAACAGCAGCTCTACGGCGGCTCCAGCGAATTGCTGGAGGTGGACTGTGATGGCCAGCTGCTGCGCGTGAAGATTCCCGCGCGCGGCGCGCTTTCCGGCGCCCAGGAGTTTACCTTTTCCGCTACGGACGCCGTTCGGGTGGCGGAATAGGTTTCAGGCCAGAAGCTCGGCTTCCACAATGTACTCGCGCGTGTACAAATCGCTCGTTTCCGTTCCCCCGCTGCTGTGGGTGGGTCTTTTCCTGCTCCTACCCTACGCGCTCATGCTGGCGCACAGTTTTTGGCTCGTCCGCGACGGCGTCCTGATCCATCACTGGAACCTGCAGAATTACCGCAACCTCGTAACTAATGCGGTTTACGCGGAAGTTCTATGGCGCAGCATGCGCATCGCCGCCAGCGTCACGCTTTGCTCTCTGCTCCTCGGCTATCCGCTGGCCTACTATCTTTCCTTCCACGCTGGCGCACGCAAAGAGATCCTCTACCAACTCGTAATCGTTCCCCTGTGGGTCAGCTATCTCGTTCGCGGCTACGCCTGGAAAACCGTTCTCGGCAGCGAAGGCGTCCTGAATGGATTCCTGCAGTATCTGCATCTCACCCGCGCGCCTGTGGGGTTCCTCCTTTACAGCCCCTTCGCCGTCATTCTAATGCTCACGCACATCTACACTCCGTTTGTTTTTCTCCCAATTTACGCCGCGCTCGAGCACATCCCCCGCCCGCTCGTCGAAGCTTCGCAGGATCTCGGCGCCGGTCCACTCAAGACTTTCCTGCGTGTCGTACTTCCGCTTTCACTTCCGGGCTTGATCGCAGGCGCCACCTTCGCATTCGTCCTCTCGCTCGGCGATTTTCTCGCGCCGCTGCTCGTAGGCGGGGCATCGGGCACCATGATTGCCAACATTGTGCAAAGTCTTTTCGGCGCCGCGTACGATTGGCCTCTGGGCGCCGCCATTTCCGTGGGCATCCTGCTCATCACCGTGTCACTCCTGTTTTTCACCGAACGCCTCGAAAAACGTTGGTCCTTCCGATGAGCGCAACTGCCATCACGAAAGGCCGCGCGCCGCTTCTGGCCGTCTATTCCACGTTGGTATTCGCGTTCATCTATCTCCCGATCGTGGTGCTCATCGTTTATTCCTTCAATCGCGACGGCGTCGGCGGCTTCCCACCGCGCCACCTCACTCTCAACTGGTACCGCCAACTTTTTGCCGACGCCGCCATCTGGACCTCCGTGCTCAACAGCCTCATCGTCGCGGCCGGCAGCGTGGCACTCTCCCTCACTCTCGGCTTGCTCGCGGCCCTCGCGCTCGACCGCGCCAGCTTCCCCGGCAAATCTCTTTTCCGCCGGCTCGTTTTGCTCCCGCTGATTCTTCCCGGCATCATCACCGGGCTCTCTCTATTGATGTTCGCCGTTTACGCCCATGCAAACCTCAGCCTCCTCACCGTATTTCTCGGCCACGGCACAGCGCTCATTTCCGTGGCCACCACCGAACTCTTTGCCGGCCTCCAAAAAATGGACCGCGCCCAGGAAGAGGCTTCGCTCGATCTCGGCGCTACTCCGCTGCAAACTTTCTGGCGCGTAACGCTGCCCAATCTGAAACTTTCCCTCATCGCCGCGGGCCTCTTAATTTTTACTCTGTCCATGGACGAAATCGCCGTCACCTTTTTCCTCATCGGCCGTGACAATACCTTGCCGCTCGAAATCTGGGGCCGCCTCCGCCGTGGCATCACCCCGGAGATCAACGCCATCTCCACGCTGATTTTTGCCGTGTCCGTCGCTCTGATCGTGATCTGGTTTCGCCTGCGCACACGCGCAACGCGAAGAAATTTCGAGGCCGTATAAGTAAAGGAGCCTGCATGTCGCACTCACGCCGCAATTTCATCAAATACGCCGTTGCAGGTTCCGTCGCCGCCGGTTGCCCCATCGATTCGAGCCTCCTCGCCGTCCCCGACAAAAAATCCACCAAGCCTCACGTCGAAGGCGAACATTTCGAAATCTGCCACCAGGTACGCGACGGCCACGAGTTCGCGCGGCCCGCTGCCACAAAAAAGGCTGACATCGTAATCGTCGGCGGAGGTGTTGCAGGCCTGTCCACCGGCTACTTCCTCCGCGGCAAGGATTGGCTGCTCCTTGAAAAGGAAGATCACTTCGGCGGCAACGCCTATCAGGAAGAATACGATGGCTCCGCTTTCGCTACCGGTTCGGCATTCGCCTTCAAAGGCGACCACGGCGATCAGCTTTCCTCCGAAATGGGCCTCCAGCTTCTGCCCATAGATAATCCCGACTCCACCATCGTCAACAAAACTTTCATCGCCGACACCTGGGGCAAAGGCCTCGATCAACTTCCGTACACCAAAGAAGTCCGCACCAGTTTCAAAAAATTCCGCGACGAAATGATGAAGATTGACCTCGGCAAGCGCCTAGTCGAACTCGACGCGCAGCCGCTCACCGACTACACCGCAGGCTACGCCCCGGAAGTCCAGCAATGGTGGGACGGCTACGGCCCCTCCAACTGGGGCGCCACCAGCGAAGACACTTCCGCCTTCGTAGCTCTCGCCTCCCTGCAAGGCATGGCTTCAGGCGACGACAGCAAACGCGTCATTCTTCCCGGCGGCCTCGGCTGCATCACTCACAAACTCGTGGAAGTCCTGCAGCCCAAATACCAAGAACGCATGCTCGGCGAAGCCACCGTCGTGGCTGTTGTTCCCGGAAACGATGACGTGCGCGTCACCTATTTCCATGCCGGACAACTAATTACCGTGTCCGCCAAAGCCGTGATCATGTGTACGGCGAAATACATCACCTCGCGCTTGGTGATGGGTATCCCTTACGACCAGAAAACCGCCATGCGCCGCACCCGCTATGCGCCCTACCCGGTCGTCAACGCCATTTTCGACAAGCCCGTCTACAATCGCGGCTACGACACCTGGTGCCCAGGAAATTCGTTCACCGATTTCATCGTGGCCGACTGGACCGTCCGCAACAGGCCCGGCTACCACCAGAAACACAACATCCTTACCTTCTACACGCCGCTACGTGAAAACCAGCGCTCCACCCTGCTCGAAGAAGACAACTGCAAATCGCTGGCCGCCCATGTTCTCGCGGACTTCCAGAAATTGTTGCCGGAATTTAACGTCGATCCCGTGGAAGTTCGTATCTACCGCCGCGGCCACCCCATGTTCATGGCCACACCCGGCCAGTTCACCAAAAATCGCCTGGCCGCCGCCCATCCCATGGACCGCATTTATTTCGGCCACAATGATTCCGGCGGGCCCGAATCCCTCACCAGCGAGGCCATTCGCTTTTCGCAAGGCGGCGCCGAATGGGCCGAAATGGTCCTGGCCGGCAAACCCGGGGCCCAAGAGTTCGCCGAAAAAGTCCTCAACACCCGGGAATTCTAATCCGTCCGCAGCGCTCTTTGATGTATAACAGTGCGCATCTGTTCGGACCTTTTAAGACATCCCGGAAATTTCTTTGGAGGAATTATGAAAAGATCTGCTGTTCTCCTGTCCGCTGTGGCTGCGATTGTTTTGTTTACGCTCGGTGCCGCGTACGGTCAGAAAGCTGCCTCGAAAAAAGTTGTCTTTGTCTCCGCCGATAAAGCCGATTTCAAGGAAATGCCTGGCGGTAGCGGAGGCGTCTCCAGGGCCACCGTCTGGGGCGACCCTGAAAAAGGCGCTCACGGCACCCTCACCAAGTTCAAATCCGGATATGAAGCCGGCGAGCACACCCACACCAATGACATCACCATCGTGGTCATCAAGGGCGCCTATCTCTATAAAGACGCGGATGGCGAAAAGCGCGTAGGCCCCGGCGACTTCCTGAAAGTTCCCGGCGGCCACAAGCATTCGAGCGGCGGCGACAAGTCGGAAGGCGCCCTCTTCTACGAAAGCAGCTCCGCCAAGTTCGACCTAAATCCCGTCAAGTAGCCGCATCACCACGACTGATAGCAGGCCCACGAGTGGGCGCCGCACTCTTCGCCGATCTTGCGAAGGGTGCGGTTTTTGACTTTTCTTTCTTCGTCAACTTGCGCACAGCCCAACGGGCCTCGCACCACAAAAGTTTCACCGCGCGTATTTCCTTCCTGCAGAATTAATCCATTTTTGTCATACTCCTCCTTAAATTGAGGCCGCACATGAGATCACTCCTCGTAAAGCTTTCGGTAGTCCTGACGCTCACAGCGGCAATCCGCTCAATCCCGGTTCCCGCAGAAGAAACGCCCGTGGCATTTGTAATTGTTAACGCCCAGGTCTCCGACGGCACTGACGCTCCGCTAAAAAAGGTCAGCGTGCGCGTCAGCGGCGACCACATCACTAAAATCGGCGTCTTCAAGCCCGCGGCCGGCGAGCAAATCATTGACGGGCAGGGACTGGTCCTGGCTCCCGGCTTTATTGACATCCACAATCACTCCACCGAAGGCCTCGACACCGACCCCCTCGCGGAAACGCAAATCTCCCAAGGCATTACCACAGTCGTTCTTGGCGCCGATGGTGACTCCCCCTGGCCTATCGGCGAATGGCTCGACAAACGCCGCAAGAATCCCACGTCTCTCAACGTCGCCACGCTCTTCGGACACGCCACCATTCGCTCCCAGGTCATGGGTAAGGATTTTCGACGGGTCGCCACCCCAGAAGAAATTCAAAAAATGGCCGCGCTCGCCGAAGACGCCATGAACCAGGGCGCTCTCGGCGTTTCCAGCGGACTCGAATACGATGTGGCCAGCTACAGCACCACGGAAGAAGTCGTGGCCCTCGCGGAAGTCGCCGCCAAACACGGAGGCTTCTACGAAACCCACATCCGCGATGAGGGCAACAAGAGCTTCTCGGCCCTCGATGAAGAAATCGCCATCGGTCAGCGCGCCAACATTCCCGTTGAGCATTCCCATATAAAAGTAAGCACCGTGGCCGTGTGGGGAAAAGCGCCGGAATACATCAACGTGATCGAAGCGGCCCGCAAACGCGGAGTGGATTTTCTGGCCGACTGCTACCCGTACGACGCCTGGCACTCCGGCATCAAAGTCCTCATGCCCGACAAGCAGTACACCAACCCGCAGAGCGTTGAGAAGGCCCTCACCGACACCGGCGGCCCCGACACCGTCACCATCACCGAATTCAAGCCGCACCCTGAATACGTTGGTCACAACATCGCCGACCTCGCCAAGGAACGCAAAGTCTCCACCACCGATATGTACATTCAGATCATTAAAGAAGGCGACGCCGCGGACACGGAAGCCAGCGTCATCGGCAAATCCATGATCGATCGCGACATTCAAGGCTTCTATCAACAACCCTGGGTCATGGTCTCCAGCGACGGCGGCATCGGCACGCAGCATCCTCGCGGCGCCGGAACATTTCCCCGCGTGCTGGGTCTGTACGTCCGCGAAAAACACTGGATCACTTTGCCGGAAGCCATTCACAAAATGACGGGACTGCCCGCGCAACGCCTGGGCTGGAAAGATCGCGGCACCATCCGCGAAGGTGCCGTCGCCGACCTGGTCCTCTTTAATCCGGCCACGGTCATCGACCGTTCTACTTTTGCCAAGCCCTTTGAAATTGCTACCGGCATCGAAAAGGTCTTTGTCTCTGGCAGTCTTGTTTGGGACGGCACCAAGGCCACCGGCTCCAAACCCGGCCACGTCATCTCCGCAGAGGCCGCTACAAAACGCGACGACCGCCCCATTAGAAAGCCCGACAGCACTCCCGCGAACCCCTCGCGCTAGACACACCGTACAAAAGTAGTTACTACACAGCCCGGCCCAAATCGCGTATCATTCTCGCCCCTGTCCCTAGGGACAGGTTAGCTTTCTCAAGCGAGTTATTCACAGCCATGAGTACCGTAACCACCACCGAGACTGCCCTAAGCGATAGCCTCAGCGCCAAGGTTCGCAAGACTGTAATCGGCGCAGGTTTCGCCGTGATCCTGATGGTTCCCAAAGTCCTTAATCTCCGCCGCAACGAACGTTCCTGGGTGGCGTTTCGCACCGTTCTGGGTCTGTTTGGAGCCGCATTGGTGATCCTCCCTATCGGCTTCTACAGCAGCTATTTTCTCGCCGTGATCGGACTGGGAATTTTTATCGCCGCGATCATGCTGCCGCCCGCTAAGGCTACTTCCGGAACCGACGACAAGGCTCGCGAACTTGGCGCCCTCGTCGTCGTAAATGGCGGAATGCTCGAGTCAGCGCGTGACGCCGCTGTTCCCGTGCAGCTTTTTGTCGGCTCTGAACATATCTGGGCTCTCCAGGGCGACTTTCAGCCCCTGCTGGTCATTTCTGTCGCTGAACTGATTTCCGCGCGCGCAGAGGAAACGAACGACAGTTGGAACTTGCGCCTGCGCTGGGCCGATCGCAGCGCCACGTTTGAATACTCCGGCGTTTTCTCTGAACATCTGGCGCGCGTCGCCGAAAGCACCGTTCAGAGCGTGATGCGTCCTTCCCTGCCCGTTCTGCCGCAGCGCCGTGCCGCCAGCGCCTGACTCCTTCTCAACAAAAAATCCTCCCGCGGCACAAATTGTGTCAAAATATCGTTATGGCCAGAGGATGGGAAAGTAAGGACGTAGAGTCACAGGTTGATCTACTGGAAGCCAAGCAAGAGAAGTCGCATTCAGCGGCCAAAACGGCCGAGCAGTTAAGGAAAGATCAGGAGCGTAAAGACCTGCAGCTTTCCCGCATCAGAATCGCCAACGACCTCGAATCCGCCACCCACCCGCAGCACCGCAAATCCCTCGAAGCCGCCCTGGCCCACCTCGACAAGAAAATCAGCGAAGTCGGCTAATTCACCGCACAAAATCTCCCGCCAATCCCCAGAAATCGTTCACATAGTAGTGCGAGAGCACGTTCCCAAACAAATAGCACACCCCCTGACAAGGTGGGATGTCACCATGCATCTTTTTGCCCCGCGCAAAGATTTTCTTTAACGAACCGTCCCGCAACAGATTGCCCGCCACCTTGCGCAACGGCTCGCACGGATAAAACACATCTCCGTTGGGATAAACACGCGGAAACATCGTTGGGAAGCACTGAAATTCCTTGAAGCGCAGCAAGGTCTCAATAGTCCGTGGCGTTCCGTTGATTGCCTGCGAGCCTTCTCGTCTCCGCTCGATAATCTTATCCACCAGCGCCTGATAGGCCGGATTTTTTAGCAGCGCCAGATTGGGCATTTTCTCCATCTGCGCGGACTGCGCCGCGAACACAAAACCCTCCTCCCCGCACCAATCGAGGAGCTTCGAAACCTGCCCGATATTCCATTCCTCAATCACCGTACTGATGGTGATCCGTCGCGGGCTGCCCAGCTGCTTCTTTGCGAATTGCAGATTTTCCATCGCCTTCGGCAGGGCCGCCGGCTTGGAGAGCGGATTGGTGGGATCCGCGGCCAGGGCATCCAGGCTGACCACCAGTCCGGTCACTCCGCGCAGAATGCCTGGCTTTCTGTCCAGCAGGGTTCCATTGGTAATCAACAGCAGCGATCGGAATTGGCAATCAAAACGCGCGAAGTCCACCAACGCTTCAATGTCCGGCCGCAGCGTCGGTTCGCCTCCGGTAATGACAATGGAATCCGTTTCTTTGCGAATCCGCCGCAGCACCCGCATGGTTTCCGCCGTGGACAATTCGTCGCTGAAAACGTCGGGCTCTTTCTGCGTGCAGTAGCTGCAATCCAGGTTGCACTTGTGGGTCACATAAAAAGTCACCGCGTACGGCGCCACCACATTGGTGCGCAGAATCTTCGTCCGCCAGGTGTTTTGAAAATAGAGTTGAAAATTCTTGGCCACGAACGGCGCTTGCCGCACCAGCCCGCGTAACAATTCCGTCTTTGTCGGCGGTCGTTTGTCGAGGGCGCTCACCGGCACGAAATTCGCCGGCCGCCCATTGGTCTGCTTGTTCATCGGGAGATAACCTCAGCGTACCGCAGCGCGCCGCGGCGCGCCAGAAAACGAAAAACGCGGCAACCTCGCCGCGTTGAGCAACTCCGCATCTATAGGAAATATTCAGTCTGTAAAAACCACCCCGACGGCGCTGCGCCCCTTCTCCGCCCCCGCATCAATGCGTACTACGTATCCACGCAACTTCATGGTCTGCAGGCCATCCGGCCCGGGGGTTTCCATCTCCACTTGCAATTCCGATTGCAAACGCGGCAGGTGTTGCAGCGAAATCAGCGCGCCTTGCAGGGAAATGTCGCGCACCATTGTTTCTTCTTCAAAAGGTTTACCGCCTTCCGTCACCCCGCAAATGCGCGCGCGAAACTGCGCTTCACGACGCAAAGCCGTGCGCGTCCCCGGCAAGTGCGCTTGCACGTTATCGTGAGACCCTATCCCGCCGAGCGTAATGGCCATCCCCTCGCTCGCCGAAAACACCGAATCAAACTCCTCGCGGGCCTGCCGCAGAACGGTATCCACCATGCGGTCAGTGGAATCGGGATCATGGTGGAATAGCACCAGGGTGGTCGCGTTGCCTTCTCGCGCCACCTTCACTCCTTCTTTCCAGGACGAATGCCCCCAGCCCTTCTTCGTGGTGGCCAACTGTTCGGGCGTGAATTGTGCGTCATTGATAAAAATATCAGCGCCCGCCGCCAGTTCCACAAGACTCTTGTCCAGCTTTGGGTCGCCCGGCTCATTATCGGTGGCGTACACCACCGTCCCCGCCGAAGTCTCAATCCTGAATCCCAGGCAGCCCTGCGGGTGATTCAGCCACCGGGCCGTCACCTTATTTTCCCCAATGCGAAACGTGTCGCCGCCATCCACTTCCTGAAATTTCCGCTTGGCGTTCATCGCCGACATATCCACGGGGAAATAAGGCAGGGCCATCTGCGTTTCGAAAACCTGCTTCAGGCTGTCGCGTCCCAGGAATTTCGAACGAAAGCTGTAAAAGTGGAAATGATTGTTTTCCGCGTAAAGAGGCGCGAAAAATGGGATCCCTTGAATGTGATCCCAGTGATAATGCGTCACCAGGATGTGTGTCTCCGGAGCGGAGAGGCCATCCGGAGCGGAGAGGCCATCTGGAGCGGCCCAGCGGCTCCCCAGCATGCGCAGTCCCGTGCCGCAATCCAGAATGATTTGTATTCCATCCGGAGTGATCAGTTCCAGGCAAGGCGTGTTGCCGCCATAGCGCCACGTTCCCGGGTCCACGGTCGGCGTCGAACCGCGCACACCCCAAAAACTCAATTTAGCAACTGGCGAAGTCATGGCTATGAGCGAAAAGCCTTGGCCAACGGCCTTCCCATCCCCACTACCAACTCAGAAACTACGCAAGTAGTCGTGCACTCTTGTAACTGCTAGTCATCGTGGCAGCCACCGGCCTGAGCGTCAATCAATTCGCGGTATGGAGGTGTCAAACTGCCCAATAAGCCATAAACAAGTATGGGTATGGGCGACGCTGCATCGAACTGTGGGACGCGAGTAGAATAGGACATGATGGCCGCTCATAACCACGAACACCCCCATGGCGCGCCAGGCCATCCTGATGGCGATCACGGTCACGGCGGACATGGAAGTCACGCCGGTCACTCGCACCCCCCGCTCGAGCCTTCCGTTCTTGGCTGGGCGATGGCTGCCACTCTGGGCCTGGTGGTGGCGGAAATTTTTGGTGGAATACTCGGCCACAGCGTCGCCCTGCTAAACGACGCCGTACACAATCTTTCGGATGTTCCCGCGATTGGCATTTCTTATTTGGCGATGCGTTGGGCGCAGCGCCCCGCCGACAACGAAAAAACCTACGGCTACCACCGTGCCGGAACGCTAGCAGCTTTCACCAATTCCACCGTATTGGTGCTTCTCTCGGTATGGCTGGGTTACGAAGCCATCGAGCGTTTCCGTTCACCTGTCGCTGTGGTGGAAAGCTGGATGATCTGGACATCTCTCGCCGCCCTGGCCGTCAATGGTGGCATCACCCTGGCTCTCGTGCGGGGACGCAACGATCTGAATCTTCGCAGCATCCTGGTTCACAACTTCGGTGATGCGCTTTCCAATATCGCCATCATCGCAGGCGCAGTGGTTATTCACTACACCGGGCTCCCGTGGATCGATCCACTCCTGGGTGTTGCCATCGGCCTTCTAGTGCTGTGGTCCAGCATCGGCATCTTGCGCCAGTCGTCGCATATTTTGTTGGAGGGTCGCCCGCAAGGTATGAGCGTGGAAGACGTGGCGCGCGCTGTGCTCACCGTACCCGGCGTTCAGGAAGTTCACGACGTGCATATCTGGTCGCTCGGCGAATCTCACAACGCCCTCAGCCTGCACGCCCGCGTGCCCGACATGCACCTGGACGAGTGCGAACGCATCCTCACCGACATTCAGGCAAAAGTGGCCGACAAATTTGCCATCGGCCACACCACCGTGCAGCTCGAACGCGCCGGCCTCCCCGCCCATTCCGGCTACGTCATGCCCGAACCCCTCAACAAAGTGCAATCCCCCTAGTTTTTCTGGGAATCTGGAAGCGCCGATCTCCCATTTGGCGAATTGCCTCGCCCCAAAACACGTATTCACTGGAAGCTAAAACGAAGGGTGCCCCACCTCAGTTTTTGGAGGTGGGGCCTGTAACGTGGAACATCCGAAAAATTCCGCGGCGGGCACAATTTTCGAATTCAATCGCGATCAGACTCTAAGCCGGCGCCCGAAAAACCATCCCACGCTGCTCGTTGAATTGCTGGGTGGCATCCAGATCCAGTTTTTCGCGTTCCAAGGTTCGCCGCAATCCTTCGCTCGAAACGTAGCGCAGAGCTCCATGCTCCCACGAGTAAGCCACCGCAAAAAACACGGTGCCGTCGCGCCTTACGAACACATATTCCGGTACATCCTTCTGCGGCGCTGGTGGCCCGAGCACTGGCAATCGGTCCGCGCTACGCACCCGCGCAGGACGCTCCGCTGGCGCAACATCGCCTTCCTCTTGCGCCTCCTCCGCGACGCCTCCGTCGCCCTGAGCGCTTTCCGTCGTCGCACCCAGGTCGGTCGGCAGAAAATACCCGCCGCCAGAAAACGGGAACAGCACCGCTCCCTCATTAAATCCATTGCCGTGATGCCGCCGGCCGTTCACGCCGTTCGGATGTGTCGCTGCCACATGCGAGTAATCAAAACCCAGTCCCGGCGTCGAATCTTCTTCCGAAGAAGCTGGGGACACGCCATTCCTGCGATGCGCAACCGTTAGTTGCCCGCCGCGATTGTTGGTGCCAGTAGCGTGCCCGCGAGTCGCGCCGCGAGCGCCAGTGCCAACGGCAGCGCGCCGCAGCACCATCGGCCCGCTCGGTGAACGCGAAATTACCAAGTGGTTTCCGAGCGCGCCAGTCGGATGCGCTCCGTTCGGCGCCGGTGCGAAAGCACTCGCGTGAGCTGCCATGGGAACGCTGTGCGCAACAGCCATCGGCGCAGCTGGAGCGCCATGCCCCTGCGCCATGAGACCTGCTGGAAATATACTTAGAGAAATTGCAAGAATGAGAACTCGGCCCATGTCGATCACCTGCCGTGGAACTGCAAACTCCAGCGGCTCCCAACCCCTGCCCTTACTGATTTAGATGCCGGAACGTCCGGAGGGGTTTCAGTATGCCCGTTTTACGGTCAATTTAGAACATTTAGCATGGTCCGCCACTTCGCCCTCCGCGTCCTCCCGCGCTTCCCCGTTTCTAGGGGATGTGCTATAAACATCGAGCCGTGGAATCTTCGACGAAGCAGGCGCCACCGCACCAGGCTTTCGAGCCGCATCAGCCGATGCCGGAACCGAATGGTGTCAGCCCCGCAACTGCGCCGCTTGAAGACCCTTCGCGCTATTGTCCGGTCTGTTCGCAACGGCTTGAATCGCGCCGTTGCAAGTTGATTTGTGCCGTTTGTGGTTATTACATGTCCTGCTCAGACTATTACTGATAAGCTTTGCGGCGCCGGCCGAGCAAGGTGCGGTGCCCTTTTTCCGACGAGGAGGAAAATAACGTGGCATTGAAATTTACGAATCGCGAAGTGGACGGCGTGGCCGTGGTAGCACTGGATGGCCGCATCGTGCTGGGTGAAGAAAGCAACGCACTGCGCGAAAAAGTGAAGGGCCTGGTCGCCGAAGGCAAAAAGAAAATCGTGCTGAATATGGACAACGTCACGTTCATTGACAGCGCCGGCCTCGGCACGTTGGTGGCCTCCCATCACAGCGCCAAGGCGCAAGGCGCGGCCTTGAAACTTTGCCACCTGGGCAGCAAGTTTCAGGAAGTCCTGCAGATTACTAAGTTGCTGACCGTCTTCGACGTGTACAACACCGAGGCGGAAGCGGTCGCCAGCTTCAAGTAACCAACATTCTCGACTGCAAAATTTGCGCATCAGGCACGCTTCGGCGTGCCTTTTTTGTTTTTGATCCGGCCTGTGCTGGGGGTCTCGACTCAGGCCCGTTCAGGGTCCACGCTGTACATGGTTATCCCGCTCATCAGCTTAGGATAAAAGTCCGTGGACTTCTGCGGCATCACCTCTCCGGACGTCGCGATCTTCACCACCTGCTCCACGTCGCAGGCGTTCAACAAAAATGCGACTTGCGCCGAACCGCTATCCACCGCATCCAGCGCCGCACCCGGTTCGCGCTCGTAGGTGATATTCGACTCCGCGGCTACGGATTGCGGGGTTAGGCCCAGTCCCGGTTCCAGAATCCCGTCGTGCAGCAGCACCACGTCCAGTTCCCGCTGTAACGGCGAAACGCTGGGCAAAAGCCGGCTCAAATCCACGCCCTCACGCAAGGTCAGTACATAAAACTCGCGTGGCCCATTTTCGACCTGGGGATAAACACCAATCGCTCGTTTCGCACGCGCCGCCGCAAGTTTTTGCAGAAATTCTTCGCGCGCCTTGGCCCTCCCCCCCTCGTCCGAAAACCGGATGCTCTCTGCCGAGAACCACGGCTCCAGGTACCGCCGCAATTCCGTCCAGTTGAATTGCCGCAGCCTAGCCACCACGCGGTGCGTCGGCAGAATGGTCAGCCCCGCTCCCTGTGTATTGATGAACGTCATCATGGCCCGCTCGTACGGCGCATCCGGAATGGTTTTTCCCGCCGCAGCTCGCCGCTCGTTTCGATAATTGAGCGCCGTCTCGTAGCGGTGATGGCCATCGGCAATCACCAGTTTCTGAGCGGCCATCGCGTCATGAATGGCCTTTACCCGCTCAGCGTCCGCAATCACCCACAGCCGGTGTACCACGCCATACTCGTCGGTCATTTCCGTCGCGGGAGCCCCAGATGCTTCCACCTCTTGCAAAACTCCGTCCACCCGTTTCCCCGCGTCAGAATAAATCAGGAACAGTTGCCCGGTAGAAATTTGCGTGTGCCGCAGCAGTTCCAGTCGATCGGCCTTCGGCCCCGACAAAGTGTGTTCGTGGCGGTAAATCACACCGGCCGAATACTCTTCCAATCGCCCCGCCCCGATGAATCCGCGCCGCGTCGTCCGCTGCTCCGTGCCCGGCACGGTGTATCCCTGGGTGTATCCGTAAAACGAAGCTGTCGGGTCCTGCGCGACAATTCCGCTGCGCATCCATTCCTGTATCGCCTCCGCCGCTCGCGTGTACACATTGTTGTTCGGAGCGTCGCTCGGATGCACCCTGCCTTTTTCCACGGTGATCAAATTGTGCGGGTTGGCGGCGTAATACTTGTCCTGCATCGCCGGTGAGATTTTGTCGTAAGGCTGCGTAAGCACTTGCTCAAACGGCGCGTGCGCGGGGTTGTAGCGGAACGCGCGAAATGGAAAAACCTGGGCCATGTAGTCTCCAAATAATTCTGAATTTCATCTTGATGTAGTTTACGCGAACTCTGCCCGCCACGATCGCACCATCGCTGCGCCTAAGTGACATGCACATCCAGCAGCGCCACCCAGTATTGGAACGACTGCAGCGCGAAACCGCAAAGGATCAATCCGATTCCCAGCGCGCCGAGAACCCGTTCCGGCAAGTGGTCGGCATAATATTCGATATACGGATTGATCACGATTCCAAGCCCGGTTACAAATCCAGTCACCAGTCCCACGCGCAGCGCAAACAGCCACGGATGCTGCAGGTGTTGCGCGAAAATTCCACACAGTAGCGCCGCCGCCCCATATCCCAGCGTGCGCGTCATCGTGCCCCAAAATTGCCGCCGGGAAAATCTCGGCTTCGGAGCCGCTCGGTAATCCATGCCCGGGCGCATCCCCCGCGAATATGCAAAAATCGGTCCAACGCTGACCAGGATTCCGAACACCACCGCGAATCGCAACCCCACCATGTGGTACAAGCCCACGGCGAACCCCGAACCTCGAATCGTGGCGAAGAATGCTTCCCAGGGCAGCGCGTAGTGATCATGGTGACGCGCCGCACGATGCAGCTCGATCGCGATGGTCACACCCGTCGCTGCTCCCGCAACGGCGCCGAAAATTAAACCTAGTCCGAGCCCGTACCCAACGCCGAACACCATCGAGTACGTCACCGCCCGGGTCACCAAGCGCAACGGACCGTGTTCGCCGCCGAGCAGGTCGTATGCAAGATACAACGTGCCCAGCACATCCAGGCACGTCCCGGCTATGCTGATGCTCGCGACCAGGTGGTGATCAATGGTTGACCCGAGATGCACGCCACGATTGTAGAAGGAAGTCCGCGCGGTACCAAAATCCCGCAGGCCCGCGACGGATTTTTCCTGCATGCCTTAAAATGTTTAGATACCCATGACTGATTACCGCTTCTCCTCTGTTCGCGCCTTGATTTTTGATCTGGATGGCACACTCATCGATTCGAAACTGGACCTTGTCCATTCCGTCAACGCCACGCTCCGCGAATTGCATCGCCCCCAATTGCCCGAGGAAACCATCTCCAGTTACATCGGCAATGGCGCTCCCGTGCTCGTCGCCAAATCCGTCGGCCAGGACGTCAATGCTGACGAACTCGCCCGGGCCCTCAAATTTTTCCTTGCGCACTACGAAGCCCATAAGCTGGACAACACCTGCGCCTATCCCGGCGTGCCCGAAGCCCTCGAGGAACTCTCCGCCATGCCCATGGCGGTCCTCACCAACAAGCCCGTCCGCATCAGTGTGCGCATTCTGGAAGCCCTGGGACTGGCGAAATATTTTCGCGCTATTTATGGCGGCAACAGTTTCGAAACAAAAAAGCCCGATCCCCTCGGCGCGAACACCATTCTCCGCGAATTCAGCACCCGTCCGACGGAAGCCGTAGTGATCGGAGACTCCGAAGTTGATGTGCAAACTGCGCGTAACGCTGGAACGCTCGCCGCGGTCGTAAACTACGGCTTCGGCATGCACGATCGCGTCGCTCATCCCGCCGACCTTTATCTCGACCGTCTCCTGGACATCGTTCCCTCCCTCGCCCAAAAGCATTCCTAGGAAACACCCTCGCGCTTGCGTTCCAACGCCGTGCTTGGCAGACTCACCCAGTGCTCATCGGCATATTTTCCGAACTCGGGGGTCCCGGCGGTGTTCAGCGCGCCGGCCGCCACATCGCGGCGGTCCTCACCGAATTTGCAGACAACCGCGCGACGGAGTGCCGTCTGTTCAGCCTCAACGATTCTCCCGAGCTGCACCGCATGTCCGTGGGCGGCCGCGAATTTGTCTTCACCGGCTGTGAACGCGCCAAAGGCCGCTTCACCGCCACCGCTCTACGCAGCGCCCGCCGCCACGCCAAACTCGTCATCGCCGTGCACCCGAATTTAGCGCCTGTAACCCAAACCATGCGCCTGGCCGCGCCGCGCATGAGAACGATCATTTGCACTCATGGCATCGAAGTCTGGGAGCCGCTCTCGCCCGTACGCCGCCGCTCGTTGCGTCGCGCCAATCTCGTTCTCGCGCCAAGTCAAAGCACTGCAGATCACGTTATCGCACAGCAACGGGTAAGGCCCGAGCGCGTCCGCGTTCTTCCCTGGGCCCTCGATCCGGAATTTGAAGCCCTTCTCCCAGCCGCGTCCAAAGCTGCGCCGCCATCTAGCTTCCCAAAAGGTCGCGTCCTTCTGACCGTCGGCCGCTGGCTGCAAAGCGAGCGTTATAAAGGTATGGACACGCTGATCACGGCGCTTCCGAGGTTGCTGCCCCGCTGGCCAGAAGTGCAACTGGCCATGGTTGGCGAAGGCGACGACCGCGATTGGCTGGAAGAACTAGCCGAAAAAAATGGTGTGCGCTCCCACGTGCATCTCCTCAGCGGACTTTCCTACTCGCAACTGGCCTCGTGTTACTCTGCTTGCGAAATTTTTGCGCTGCCCAGTCTGGCGGAAGGCTTCGGTCTCGTCTATCTCGAAGCCATGGCCTGCGGAAAGCCGGTGATCGGCGGCGCTCACGGTGGCGCCCCCGAGGTTATCATCGACGGAGTTACGGGATACACGGTGCAGCACGGCGATACTGAACAGCTCTCCACGGCCATCGAAACGTTATTGTCCGATCCCGCGCGCGCAAGAGAAATGGGAGCCCGCGGCTGCCAGCGTGTCGAACACGAATTTCGCTTCAGCGTCTTCGCCAAAGCCTTGAAAAAAATCCTTCGCGAACAATGCGAATCCTGAACGTCACCGAAACCTACGCTCCCTTTCTGGAATTCGGCGGCCCGCCCGTAAAAGTCCGGGCTCTGGCCGAAGGCCTCGCCCGTCGCGGTCATACCGTCAACGTCTTAACCGCCGACTGGGGACTCGAACGGCGCCTTCACTCGCAGTCCGAAACAGACCTGCTAACCCAGGGCTGGGATCGTTCCCCATTCGGATGGCGGCACAACGCTGACGGCGTGCAATCCATTTTTCTTCCCAGTTGGTTCCGTTATCGCACCCTCAGTTGGAATCCCGCCGTCAAACGTTACTGCCGCGCGCGCCTTCAGAATTTTGATCTCGTCCACATCTTTGGGGTGTACGACCTGCTCGGTCCTCCCGTGGCTGCCGCGGCTCGCACCCGGGGCACCCCTTACGTGGTTGAGCCCATCGGGATGTTCGTGCCGATTGTCCGGAATCTGTGGCTGAAACGGATGTATCATTCGTGGATAGGCAAGCGTTTGATCGCCGGCGCCAGCGCCGTCATTGCCACGTCGGAACTTGAAGCTGACGGCTTGGACGCTGCCGGAGTTGCGCGCGACAAAATTGTTTTGCGCCGTAACGGCGTCGAGCCTCCGACCGCCCTGCCGGTTCGCGGTAATTTCCGCTCCACCCTGGGCATATCCGAGCAGGCTAAAGTTGTTTTGTTCCTGGGCCGCCTCTCAGAGAAAAAGAGCCCGGGACTTTTGCTCCAGGCTTTTTCGCAGCTTCCGGCGAACTTCGGGGGCCACACATTGACGCTGGTTTTTGCAGGTCCGGATGAGGGTGGAATGCAACAAAAACTCGCGCTCGAAGCTTCCCGCCTCCGACTATCCCAGCGCGTTAAATTTTCCGGTCCGCTATTCGCACAGGACAAATGGGCTGCCTATCGAGACGCCGACGTATTTGTCCTGCCCTCGCAAAATGAAAATTTCGGCAATACCGCCGCCGAAGCCGTTGCCGCCGGCACTCCGGCCGTAGTCACCGAGCGGTGCGGCATTGCGCCACTGCTTAAAGACGTGGCCGGTTTGGTCGTCCCCCACGATGCGACTTCCCTTGCGAATGCGCTGGAGCTACTGCTAGAAGACCCGCAGTTGCGGGCTCGATTGATAACTGGTTGCGCGGAAGTCACCCGGCGTCTCGGCTGGGAACAGCCCGTCTCCGAAATGGAAAATTTGTACTCGCGGCTCATGACTCCGCCACAACCCGGCAACGGACCGCGGTCCAGGGAGTAGACCTTGGCAGATCCTTCTCCCCGACGAGCGGCCATGTTTCGCGTGATCTGGCGTACCGTAAATGCGTTGATGATCGCCTCTATGCTTTTTCTGGGTTATGCCGCCGCCTGGGAATATTCCGTGCGACGCTATCTCAAAGGGTTCTCCGACGCCGTGGTGCCCACGGGCTCTACTGACGAGGCTAAGGTGGAAGCCATCCTCGCGTGGATACGCACCGGGCCTTCGCGCCCGCTGGCTGCGCATCCCGATCAGTTGGATTTTCGCGATCCAGAAAACACTCTGAACTACCGCCAACTATTGGCCATTTGCGGCACCGCCACCAATGCTTTCCTCAATCTCTCGCGCAGCGCCGGTCTCGACGCGCGGCGCTTGTTGCTGCTCACTCAGGAGGGCTCCACTAAACATGTAGTCGCTGAAGTTCACATCGATGACCGCTGGATCCTAGTGGACCCGACTTATCGCCTCATTCTCCGCGACGCCCAGGGGCACATGCTGACCCGCAAGGAATTGCAGGACCCCGCGATCTTCACGCAAGCCACCGGCAGGCTCCCGAACTATCTCGCCGCTTACGATTACCAGAATTTCGCGCATGTTCGCATTGCCCGGCTTCCCCTCGGCGCCTTCGGCCTGCACCGCCTGCTTCGAAAAATCTATCCTTCGTGGGACGAAGACCTTGACTGGAGCCTGCTCCTCGAACGCGAATCTTTCTTTTTTGTGTTTGTCTCCCTGATTTCTCTCATATTCTTTTTTCTGTTGCGCTTGGTGCTGGCCTGGTACGCCGACCATCGCTTACGTTTTCCTCGTTATCGTTTCCGGCGCCACATCTTGCGCGCCGGCGCTACTTTCTTCCACACACCGGAGATTGAAAAGTAGCGTGTGCGGCATTTGTGGGGTCGCATTCACTTCGGCTAATGTCCGCGCCCAATCCTGCGTACGCGCCATGACCGCGGCGATGATTCATCGCGGCCCCGACGGCGAAGGCTTTCTTTTCGACGAACCGCGCGTCCCCAGCCTGGCCCTCGGGATGCGCCGCCTCAGCATCATCGACTTGCCCGGCGGGCACCAGCCCATCTGGAACGAAACTCATGATGTGGCCGTCATTTTCAACGGCGAGCTTTACAACTATCGCCAGTTGCGCGAATCTCTCATTCTTTGCGGCCATCGCTTTACCACCCAATCCGATACCGAAATTCTCGTGCATGCCTGGGAAGAATGGGGCGAAGAGTGCCTCACCGAATTGCGTGGCATGTTCGCTTTGGCCCTTCTTGATTTACGCCAGCGTCACGCCGCTGTGCCCGTTCTTTTTCTTGCGCGCGATCCCCTGGGAATAAAACCTCTCTACTACACGCAGACACCTGACGGTTTCGCATTTGCTTCCGAGGTGCGCGCCTTGCTGGCCGCCGGTATCTGTTCCCGAAAACTCTCTGAGGACGCCCTTACCGCCTACCTCCTGTTTGGGAGCGTCTCCGAGCCTGTAACCCTGCTTGACGGGGTCTTCTCTCTTCCGCCCGGCCACAAAATGTTGCTGTACATTCCCGAACGCCGCCGAGTGCCTCGCGCACGCCCCTGGTACGACGCTACGCGCAGTCCCGCCGCGCGCGACCCCAGACGCCCGAAGGATTTCGCCGGCGCAGCAAAGCAACTTCGTCCGCTGCTGCAGGACGCCGTCGAAGTCCATCTCATCGCCGATGTTCCCGTGGGCCTCTTTCTTTCCAGTGGCCTCGATTCCAGCGCCATCGCCATGCTAGCCGGGCGCACCCATCCGGGCATCCGCAGTTTCACGCTGACTTTTCCCGGCACGGATTTTGACGAAGCGCCGCTCGCGCGCCTCGTCGCTGACCGTTGCGGTTCCCATCACACCGAAGTGCCCTTCGATGGCGCGACGATTTTCTCGCGCCTCGACGAATCTCTCGCCGCGCTCGATCAGCCCACCATGGACGGCATCAACACCTACTTCGTCTCCTGGGCCGCCCGCGAGGTTGGTTTAAAAGTGGCCCTGTCCGGTTTGGGCGGCGATGAACTCTTTGCCGGCTATTCCACATTTTCCGATGTCCCGCGCCTCCAGAAACTTTCAAAGGTCGCAAAGTTCTTGCCCGCCTCCATGCGCAGAGCTTCTTCCCCGTTGCTGCGAAGCTTTCTTGCAGGTAAAGGGGCCAACGACGCGGCGCACAAAGCCGCTGCGGCTTGGACCAATTCCGCCGTGCTACCCAACCCCTACTTTTTTGCGCGCGCTCTTTTTCCTCCGGGTGGCCGCCTGGAAAAACTTATCAATCCAAGCTTTCGTCCGAGCACCGTGGGCGCGGATGGCGTCACGCTCGAACCCACCTGGGTTGGCTGGCTCCAACGCATCTCCGATGAAGCCGGAAAGTTACCGCCTATTGCCGGAATTTCCTGGCTCGAGATGCGCACCTATATGGTCAGTACGCTGCTACGCGACACCGACTCCGTCAGCATGGCCCGCTCCCTCGAAGTGCGCGTCCCCCTACTCGACACTCCACTGGTGGAATTTGTCAGCGCGCTGTCCGCCGCCACGCGTCGCCGCGACGGCATGCAGAAAGCCTTGCTCGTCGAGGCGTTGCGCGACCTGCTCCCGCTCGAGATTCTTGCTCAACGCAAACGCACTTTCACGCTCCCCTGGGAAGAGTGGTTGCGCGGCCCATTGCGCACACGCCTCGAAACCAGTTTCGCTTCGTTGGCCCCCGCGCTCGCCGAGCACTTGCACGCGGATGGAGTTCTCGCAATCTGGAATGAATTTTTAGCGCACAAAACCTCCTGGTCCCGCCCCTGGTCACTGTTCGTGCTGAACGAATGGTGCCATCGCCACCTCTCCGCGTAATGCGCGCTCGTAATGTAAACTGATCAGCGCTCAATGAAAATCCGATGAACATTCTGGGAATCAATGCCTACCACGGCAACGCTTCCGCCGCGATTGTCTGCGACGGCCAACTGATCGCCGCCGTCGAAGAAGAACGTTTCAATCGCGTTAAATACGCCGCCGGTTTCCCCGTACAGGCCATTCGCTACTGTCTGCAAGAAGCTGGCCTCACCCTTGCCGATATCGATCACGTCGCCGTCCCGCGCAATCCTTACGCGCGCCTCTTCACCAAGCTGATTTATTCCCTGCGCATGCCTTCCTTCGCTCGCCAGCGCGCCAAAGTCCTGGTCACCTTCACCGGAATTCCCGAAGCCCTCGCAGCCGCCTTCGGCGCCGACCATAAAAAACTCAAAGCTAAATTTCACCGCGTCGAACATCACCAGGCTCATTTGGCCAGCAGTTTTTTCGTTTCGCCTTTCGAACGCGCTGCGCTCCTCTCCGCCGACGGTCTCGGCGACTTTGCCAGCTCCATGTGGGGAGTCGGCCACGGCAACCACATGGACATTCATGGCTCCGTGGCCTTCCCGCATTCCCTCGGACTTTTCTACAGCGCCGTCACGCAATTCCTGGGCTTTCTGAAATATGGCGATGAATACAAAGTCATGGGCCTCGGCGCCTACGGCCACCCCGAGCATCTCGAATCTTTTCGCGATATCGTGCACTTCGATGAAACCTCCCACCGCAACGGCTTCAAGCTGGACCTCGACTATTTCACACACCATCGCATTGGCCCGGAGATGAGCTGGGCCGACGCCGACAAAACTCCCACGATGAGCAAAATGTTTTCGCCGGAAATGTCGCGCTTGCTCGGCCCCGTGCGCGGCCCCGATGAACCGTTGGAGCAGCGCCACCACAATCTTGCTTCTTCGCTACAGGCGCGCCTCGAAGAAGTTTATTTAGGAATGTTACGCAAGCTCGCCAAGGCCACTGGCCTGAAATCCGTCTGCCTCGCCGGCGGAGTTGCCTTCAACTGTGTTGCCAATGGAAAAATTTTTGATTCTACCGGATTTGAACAAGTCTATGTGCATCCCGCGGCCGGCGACGGCGGCTTATCCGTGGGCGGAGCGTTTTACGTGTGGCACCAGATTTTACGCCAGCCTCGCGCCTTCGTCATGAATCACGCTTACTGGGGCCCGTCCTATTCGCGTGACGAAGTGAAGCGCGCCCTCGACAATAGCGCCCTCTTCCGCGAAAATTATTCCCTCATCGAGCTGCCCGAACCCGAACTTATACGCCAGACCGCGCAGATCATCGCCGATGGAAGCATCCTCGGGTGGTTTCAAGGTCGCGCCGAATGGGGTCCGCGCGCGCTCGGCAACCGCAGCATAGTGGCCGATGCGCGCCGCCCGGAAATGAAAGAGACTCTCAATCGCCGCATCAAGCACCGCGAAATCTTCCGGCCCTTCGCGCCTTCCATCCTCGCCGAATCCACAGCCGACTATTTTGAAAAGTCCCACCCGTCGCCGTTTATGACCCTCGCGTATTCCGTGCGCCCCGAAAAACGCGACAAAATTCCCGCGCCTACGCACGTGGACGGCACCGGCCGCCTGCAGACCGTCACCCGCGACGCCAATCCGCGATACTGGCAGCTCATCAAAGCCTTCGAAAATCTCACCGGTGTGCCCGTGGTCCTCAACACTTCCTTCAACGATAACGAACCCATCGTCTGCCGGCCCGAAGAAGCCATCAATTGCTTTCTGCGCACCCACATGGACGCCCTCGTCCTCGGCGACTTCCTCATCACTCGTCCATAAACCGCTTTCCTGGAAGCATCCATCTCCGATGGGTGTCTGGGAATCCGCCGGGTGCCCCACGCGCCGCTTTTGCACGTGGGGCTTTTGACTCTGTATTGACGCAGTCCCCGTTCAAGTGCGCGCGGTTCTTTTACTCCAAGCCAACCGGCCACTGCCTTTGCAGTGCATGTACAATCTGCCCATGCGGATTTTGCTGTTGAATCTTTATTTCCCGCCGGACACGTCCGCCACAGCGAAATCCGCGGATTCCATCGTGCGCGCTCTCGCGCAAACGCATGAAGTCACTGTGATATGCGGCCGACCATCCTACGATCCGACCGAGCGTCGACCCTGGAAACTCTGGCAGACCGAGCATTTCAATAACACAAGCTCCGCGCCGGGAGCTTTCACGGTAATACGCGTCGGTTCGACAGACTATCCGCGCATACAAATGAAGCGCCGCATTCTTAATTACCTCACCTATTCGAAGCTGGCCTCCCTACGTGCTCTATTTCTTCCGTGTGATGTTATTTTCGCCATGACTGACCCGCCGTTCAACGGCATCAGCGCCGCAATTGTCGCAGCCCTAAAACGCAAACCGCTCATTTACGACATCCAGGATTTGTACCCGGATATGGCTATCGCAGGATCCATTGTTGGTCCGGGACTGCTGCCGCGTATATGGGAGCGTCTGCATCGCTGGGCACTACGCCGCGCCGCCCAAATCATAGCGCTGGGTGAGGACATGCGCGCCCGCCTCATCGCCAAAGGTATTGGCCCTCTCAAAATTTCCATCGTGCGCAGTGGAGCAGAAATCCTGCCCTCCAGTTCACCCGCGCCAACTCTCAACTCTCACGTGATCAAAACAATTCGCGGAAATTTCCGCTTCGTGCTACTGCACGCCGGCAATCTCGGTTTTTACGGCGCGTGGGACACTATCATCGCCGCCGCACGGGAATTGCAAAGCGAAAACATCGGCGTGGTCTTTGTCGGCGACGGCGCGGAACTAGCCCGCCTCCAGTCCCTCGCCGCCGGCCTCACCAATGTCCGCTTCCTTCCTTTCTTCCCCAGCAGCGACATTCCCTCCGTCCTCGCGGCCCCCGATGCCCACATCGTTACCATCAAGCGCGGCCTTGAAGGCGTCGTCGTCCCCAGCAAAATGTTTGGCATCCTCGCCGCCGGTAAGCCCAGTGTTGCGGTGGCCTCGTCGGAAACCGATCTAGCCACCCTCGGCGCAAAATTCGGCTTCGCGATCACCGCCGATCCCTCAAATCCCGGTCACCTTGCTTCCACCATCCGCGAATTGGCCTCGGACCCGGCTCGCCTCGCCGCCCTGGGCCAGGCTGCCACTGATGCCGCCGCCAAATTCACCCGCGAAGACCAGTTAGGCAAACTCGTGGCGTTGATTTCGAAGTTCCCTCACACGTAGTTTCCTCGCCAGGCGCAAAATCCTGACACTGGATTTATCGATCTGGCTAACACCGTCAACGGACCTACCAGATTTCCCTGTTGAACACCGCAAATTTCCCCAGTATCGTACTTACGCTGCATGGGGCAGCTATCTATACCTTGGGAGCCGGACACCCAATCCGGCAAATCGCGTGAACTCGGCCTTCTCCCTCAGGTCGCGTTCGCTTCCATTTCATGAGGTTGCATGGCCGCAGGCCTGCTTGCGTTTTTCGTAGCGCTTATAGCTTCGTTGCTCTTGGTAGTGCCCTTGCGTGCCCTGGCTCTGCGCGTCGGCATGGTGGATCTGCCCGGTCCGCGCAAAGTGCACCTGACACCCATTCCGCTTCTGGGCGGCTTGGCGATGTATGGCGCAGTAATGATTGCCGTGATTTTTGCGTTTGACGGTCCCGCTCGCGCCCAGATCGAAGGTATCCTGGCCGGCGCTTCTCTCGTGGCGGCCATCGGCATCCTGGATGATCGCGGCCTGCTGCACCATCAAGTGAAGCTGTTCATCGGCATGCCCATCGCCGCGCTGATTCTGCTTTTTACCGGAATTCACGCCCAGGTTTTCAGCGTCCTCGTAGGCGGCCGCTCCGGGTACATTCTCGACGCGATTCTTACCGTTGTCTGGGTTGTGGGCATCACCGCGTCCTTCAGCATTCTCGACCATATGGATGGTCTGTGCGCCGGAATCGCCGCAGTAGCTTCCGTATCCTTCGCCATCATTGCTTATCTGAACGGCCAGACTCTCGTGGCTACGCTGGCCGCCGCAGTTCTGGGGGCCGCCACCGGCTTCCTGCGCTGGAATTTCAAGCCCGCCAAAATTTTTATGGGTGACGGCGGCGCGATGTTTCTCGGATTCCTGATGGCTACTCTAGGCCTTAAATTGCGTCTGGAACGCCCCGATCACCTGGCTGGCTGGCTCGTTCCACTGCTCATCTTGGGCGCCACTATTTTCGACACTACCCTGGTTACCATCTCCCGCTCGCGTCGCGGCCTGCTGCCCTTCGCCACTCCCGGTAAGGACCATGCCGCGCATCGCCTCGCCAATCTCGGGCTGGGCCATCGCGGATCGGTGCTGTCCTTATACCTTCTCGGGGCCTTCAGCGGCGGCGCGGCAATCCTGGTCAGTTATCTGCCCACGCGTGGCGCCGCCATCGTCGGCATCATCGCCCTCGCCCTGGTCTTCGTCGGCGTAGCCTTCCTCGAAAAAGCTCCCTATGAACGCCAACAAAAACCTACTCACGCTTCCGCCTGAATTTTTTTATTCTCGCAAGGCTAGGTTATTTGTAAATATCACTCCGATTCCCGGCGCGTAAGAGCGCCACAACGAAACGGTTGTCTTCCATCTTACAGATTCGGTGATGGTCTCGAACTCAGGTAGCTCCAAGACTCGCCTAACCGTGATCCTCGATCGCGAGATGCAGATATGCACTATTAACTAAAAATACCAGTGCTCAGATTCTGGCCAAAAGCTATTGCCCCCTTGGTCTTCTTTGTTCCGCATCCCGGATTCGCTATACTTTGTCGGGCGTCCTATCAACCAGATCACAGTTCCCCATAGGCGGACCGGAGCAATTTCACAGTTCTAGCGCGGCGTTCTAAGTTTTAAAGCGTCCAGGCACCCGCGAAATTTGGGGCATCCAAACAGTGGCGAATACAAAAGACAGTTCTCGGCCACGCCGGGAAGACGGCGAGGTAATCGTAGTGGGTGCGTCTGCCGCGGGCTTATATGCCGCGGCCGCCGTGGCGCGCGGTGGCCGCCGCGTACGCGTCCTCGAGTCCAAGCCGGCGTTCGACCCTCCCGCGCGTACCCTGATCGTCACCAGCCATTTCCGCAATCAACTGGGAGCCGCGGCCCGCGAAAGCATCGTCAACGAAATTCGTCGCTTCGAACTTTTCACCGACGGCCGCTCCGCCCAAATCGCGCTTACCAAGCCCGACCTGATCATCGAGCGCTCGCGCCTGATCCCCGCCCTCGCTCGCGACGCGCAAGCCGCTGGCGCGAACTTGTCGTTCGACACTCGTTTCCTCGGACTTGGTCCAAACTCTAGCGGCCTGCGCCTCGAAACCGAAACAGGCGGCAAGCGCGAAGAGTTGCACGCTGACAGTATCGTGGGCGCCGATGGCGCTGCCAGCCGCGTAGCCCGCACCGCCGGTTGGCCCGCCATCGAGACTGTTCCGCTGATGCAAGCCATCGTGCGCCTGCCCAAGGATTGCCCGCCCGATACCACCCGTGTGTGGTTCGTTCCTGACGACACTCCATATTTTTACTGGCTGGTTCCTGAAAATGCCGAGCTCGGTGCTTTGGGCGTCATCGGCGAGCAGGGTCACGACACCAAGCGCCGATTCGAGCGCTTCCTCGAAAAGAAAAATCTCGAGCCCCTCGAATGGCAAGGCGCGCGCATCCCCGTTTACCGCAAATGGATACCGGTGCGTCGCCGCATCGGCAATGGCGACGTGTATCTCGTCGGCGACGCCGCCGCCCAGGTTAAAGTCTCCACTGTCGGCGGCATCGTCACTGGTTTTCGCGGAGCGCTGGGCGTCGCCCAATCCATCCTGCAGAATGGTCGCAGCAAGGAACTCGGCGCGCTCCGCCGTGAACTGAGCACCCACTGGCTGATTCGCCGCACCATGCATCACTTCCAGCAGAAAGATTATTCCCAGCTCGTCGATCTCCTCGACGCCGCCACCCGCGCTTCGCTGGGCGAAATCAATCGCGATGAATCCAGCCGCCTGCTATGGAACGTCATTCGCCATCAGCCCCAGTTGGTGCTCCTGGGCTTGCGCGGTTTGCTCATGGGCAAACCAAATTCCTAGTCGCCAACCGCAGGGAATTTAATAACGGGACACAACTGACTTTCTCATCGCGCATCTGCGATGATATAGGTCATGGATTACCCACCAGCCCCCACCGCTAATGCACCAGAGGAGCGTTCCCGTTGAATCTTTCCGTCATTGGCTGCGGGTATGTCGGACTCGTGACCGCGGCATGTCTCGCTGAAGCCGGGCATCACGTCATCTGCGCGGATGTTGACACCGAGCGCATCAATGCCCTCAATGCCGGGCTCGTGCCCATCTACGAGCGCCATCTCGACGTAATTCTCGCGTCCGCCAGGACAGCCGGGCGCATTTCCTACACTACCGACGCCGGCGAAGCTATTCGCGGCGGCGACGCTATCTTCATTTGCGTGGGCACGCCGCCAAAAGAAAATGGTGATGCCGACCTTTCCGCGATAGATCACGTCGCACGTCAAATCGCGGAAGAAGCCCAATCCTCCAAACTGGTGATTGAAAAAAGTACCGTTCCTGCGCGCACCGGCCTTGAATTGCAGCGCGCCCTGGGCGCCTACTCGCGCAATGGTGCAATCAAGTTCCAGGTAGCTTCCAATCCGGAATTTCTGCGCGAAGGCACGGCCGTTGCCGATTTCTTCCATCCTGATCGCATCGTCGTCGGCGTGGAAGATGACACCGCGGCTGCGCAGCTACGTGAAATCTACCGCCCCATACTGGAGCGCCGTTTTCATTGCCCCGTGCACGAGGGTCCCTGCCCCGCGGCCGAGGCCATACCTTTTCTGGTCACCAGCATCAATAGCGCCGAGCTCATCAAGCACGCTTCCAATTCTTTCCTCGCACTCAAAATCAGTTACGCCAACGTGATTGCCGATCTGTGCGAAAAAATCGGTGCCGATGTGGATGAAGTCACTCACGCCATGGGCCTCGATCCCCGAATCGGGGGCCAGTTTCTAAAGGCTGGTCTGGGTTTTGGCGGTTTTTGTTTCCCCAAGGACGTGCAAGCTTTCATTTTCCTTTCCGCGTCGGTAGGTGTGGACTTCACGATCCTGAAAGCCGCAGAGCAGGTGAATAAGCAGCGCATTGATAGCTATTTCGATAAAGTCCGCAAGGCCTTGTGGATTCTGAAGGGCAAGCAGATTGCCGTGCTGGGGTTGGCTTTCAAAGCCAACACCGATGACGTTCGCTTCGCGCCCGCTTTAGAAGTTGTCAAACGCCTGCTCGACGACGGCGCCAACGTGCGCGCTTGCGATCCTGAGGCCATGGACCGCGCCAAACGGTTATTTCCCCAGGTGCAATACTTCGAGGATCCCTTTGAAGCTCTCCGCGGCGCCGATGCCGCGCTGGTGTGTACGGAGTGGGATGTTTTTCGCACCCTTGATTGGGTGCGCGCCGGAAAATTGATGACTCGCAAACTGGTGGTCGACGGCCGCAATCTCTATTCCCCGGCCGTCATGCGCGAACTGGGCTTCGAATACTATTCTTTCGGCCGCGACACGTTGAAAGCAGAACGCACCGTTGCAGTCTCCTGATCGTTCTTCAACGAACCGGTTGACTTACGAAGGCTCGCTTGAAGTACTCGAGCGTGCGCTGCAGTCCTTCTTCCAGATTTACTTGGGGCTCCCACTTCAGCAAGCGCTTCGCCTTGCCGATGTCCGGGCAGCGCCGCTTGGGATCATCCTGCGGCAATGGTTCAAAAATTATCTTGGGTTGGTCGTCGAAGTATTTGCGGATGCGTTCTGCGAACTCCAGCATGGTAATTTCATGCGGGTTGCCGATGTTGACGGGCATGTGCTCGTCGGAAAGCATCAGCCTGTAAATCCCCTCGATCAAATCGTCTACGTAGCAAAAACTGCGCGTCTGTTTACCGTCGCCAAATACCGTTAGCGGTTGCCCACTTAGCGCCTGATACACAAAATTCGGCAAAGCCCGCCCATCGTTCAGCCGCATGCGCGGTCCATATGTATTAAAGATGCGCACGATACGCGTGTCCACTCCGTGATGGCGGTGATAGGCCATGGTCAGGGCTTCAGAAAAGCGCTTGGCCTCGTCGTACACTGAGCGCGGGCCCACGGAATTCACGTGCCCCCAGTATTCTTCTTTCTGCGGCGACATCTCCGGATCGCCGTAGCATTCGCTCGTGGAAGCCATGAAAAATTTCGCCTTTTTCCGCAACGCCAATTCCAGCGCATTCTGCGTGCCTATCGAGCCTACTTTCATCGTCTCGATCGGATGCTTCAAATAGTCCGGCGGACTGGCGGGCGAAGCAAAATGCAGCACGTACCCGACCTCGCCCTCAACATTCATCGAACCGACGTCGCTGACGTTCCTGTTCTCCAGCTTGAATTTCGGATTGCCCTTCAAATGCCCCACGTTGGATTCGGCGCCAGTAATCATATTGTCGAGCGCCAGCACTTCCCATCCTTCCGCCAGAAGCCGGTCGCAGAGATGCGACCCCAGAAATCCTGCTCCACCCGTCACCACTGCCCGCATTAGGCCTCCAAAATTGCTTACTCCGTCAGTTTAGCGTGCGCCCTCCCGATTGACCACTTCCGTACCGCAAGAGTACGATGCCCCCACGCTCATGACCTTTCGCAAAGAGGTCAGTGAATCGGATGCCACGTCGCGGCCGAAACCCAGGAATTCCGGCGGCCTGCTGGGCCTGCTGGCATTCGCCGCCGCGGTTATCTCTTTCCTCTATGTTGGAAAGTGGCTGGTCGTCGAAGACCCTCTCGATCGCGCTCAAGCCATTGCCATCCTCAGCGGCCGCATGCCGGAGCGCGCCCTGGAAGCCGCCAAGCTCTATCGCGCCGGATACGCTCCGGAAGTCTGGCTCACGCATTCCATAGAACCCGGAAAATCACTGAAAGAAATGGGCGTGGAATATTTCGGCGAGGAATATTACAACCAGAAAATTCTGCTCCAGCAGGGTGTGCCCGCCAAGGCCATTCGTGTTCTCGAGCCGCCCATCCTCAACACTGCCGATGAAATCGTGACGATCAAAGGCGCGTTAAACTCCGCGCCGTTGCACATCGTGATTATCGTCACGACGAAGCCCCATACGCGCCGGACCGGCACGCTGTGGCGCATACTTACCCACGATGCAAGCCGCGCTATTGTTCGCGCTGCTTCCAGGGATCCTTTCGACGCCGATCACTGGTGGCGCAGCACCCGCGATGCGCTTGATGTGGTCAGGGAAGTCTTGGGATTGATGAACGCCTGGGCCGGTTTGCCGCTGGTTCCCAGCCAGGCACGCTGAAGCCCGCACCGCTCAAAAAAACAGGAATCGCTTTCGCGGCCGCTGTACTCGCTCGTCTTCCAGTTCCGGAACGTGCGGCAAGGGCGCGCCCTCAAACGCTGCTCGGGGATTATCCTCAAATAGCGCCCGCGCTTTTTCTTTCCCGAATTCTCTCTCCACCACCTGGTACGCGGGACGCAATTCTATTGGCCGGGAACTGGTGTTGTGCGCGTCGCTGCTTACAAAATGAATCAATCCTGCTTCGATCCAGCGCATCGCGTCCTTCTGTGCGCTCGTGCCAAACCGCCCGGTCAGCGCCCCGCCCGTCACCTGCCCGTAGCAACCGTGTCGTATCCAGTTGGCCAGCCGCTCCGGCCTGATTCGCAGCAGCCGATTGCGCTCCGGATGCGTAACGATTGGCCGCACCCCCGCAAGCTGCATTTCGTGCAGCGTTTGATCTAGCACCGGAGGAATCGCCACTTCGTTGAACTCCACCAGCAAATAGTCCTTTTGGTTTATGCAAAAGCGCGGCGATTGCGCGCGTAGGGACGCCAGATTTTCCGGGTTCAAATGGAAATCGCATCCTGTCGCCAGTTTCAGGCGATCGCCCACTTCCGCCTGCAGTTCCTTGCACAACGCCCGGATTTTCGGATAATCGAAGAAATACTCGCTGTTGGAATGCGGAGTAGCTACCAGGTGAGTGGTTCCCCCGGCGATGGCCGCCTGCGCCATCTCCACCGCTTCTTCCATTGTCTTGGGACCGTCGTCGAGCCCTGGCAGGATGTGGCAGTGCAGATCGATCATCGTTCGAGAGTTCCCCGGCTTGCCCTGGCTCCAATTTAATCTTCGCTCATCCCGCGCACAAGCGCCATTTGCCCGTGAACAAGCTGTAAACATCGCCGCAGTGCGTTGCTTTTTGTGCTCACCGAAGCTGGTAGTATTTAATTGTCTTGGCTCTCCGCCCTCCAGGACCGCCGTACCTCAACAAACCGCTGAGCGGTCAAGAGAGTAACTGACAATCGAACGAGGAGTAATACGAATTCATGCCCATCGAACGGAAATCCGAGTTTTTCAAAGGCGCCCAGCTCAGAGTCGGGATCATCGGCTGCGGTTATGTAGGGCTGCCCTTGGCACTGCGCTTCGCTGAAGCCGGCCATAAAGTCACCGGTTTTGACACCGATCCTAAAAAGGTGTCCATGCTCAACGCCGGAAAGTCGTACATCGAGCATATTCAGCAAACCAAAATTCAGCAGTTCGTCAACAGCAAGCATTTCGGCGCCACCAACGACTTCGAAAAACTCAAAGACTGTGACGCCATCATCATCTGCGTGCCCACGCCACTCGATGAGCGCCGCGAGCCCGACCTGAGCTACGTGGAGCAGACCGCCCTGGCCATCCAACCGAACCTACAAAAAGGTCAGCTGGTCGTCCTCGAATCCACCACCTATCCGGGAACTACCGAAGAGCTGGTCCTTCCCATCCTCGAAAAAACCGGGCTACGCTGCCAGATTGCCACCGGACCGCAAAACGAAAATATTCCCTGCGACTTTTTCCTGGCCTTCTCTCCCGAACGAGAAGATCCCGGTAACAAGCAATACGGCCTCGCGCAGATTCCCAAAGTCGTCGGCGGTATCAATCCTCCCAGCACACGGGCGGCGCTGGCTCTCTATGCCCAGGTGGTCGCGAAAGTCGTTCCCGTCAGCTCCACGCGTGCCGCGGAAATGGCCAAGCTGCTTGAGAATATTTTCCGCTGTGTGAATATCGCGCTGGTCAACGAACTCAAGATGCTCAGCCTACGCATGAACATCGATATCTGGGAAGTGATTGACGCGGCCGCCACCAAGCCTTTCGGCTACATGCCGTTCTATCCCGGACCGGGACTTGGCGGGCATTGTATTCCGGTGGACCCCTTTTATCTGTCCTGGAAAGCGCGCGAATACGATTTCTCCACACGCTTTATTGAGCTGGCCGGCGAAGTCAACACCGCCATGCCCTACCACATCGTGGATGCCATCGCCGCCGCGCTCAACAATCACAAAAAGAGCCTCAAGGGTTCGAAGCTGCTGATCCTGGGAGTGGCCTACAAGAAGGATGTGGACGATCTGCGCGAATCACCCTCGCTCAAAATCATGGAACTGCTCAAGTTGCGGGGCGTGGAGTTTGACTACAACGACCCGTACTTCCCGCAGCTTCACAAAATGCGCCACTACAATTACGAAAATATGAAATCCGTGCCCATAAGCGCGCAGACCTTGGCGAACTACGATGGTGTGGTCATCGCCACTGACCACACTAGCTACGATTACGGCGCCATTGTGGACGGCTCCAAGCTGGTGGTGGACACCCGCAACGCCACACGCCGCGTCATGCGCAATCGCGACCGCATCGTTCTTTGTTAATTGATAGTTTGAATTAGCAAGCTTGCCTGGAAACGCCAATCTTACGATTGGCGTTTTTTCCCGAAATTTCTCTACTGGGCTTTCACCAATTCCACTCTAGCCACGGCAAACGGCATCACCGCCTCCAACAAAATCGGCGTCCGCGTCTCCGTATCCGTGAGATACAACACAAAGTGCGCGTCCTTCATCTCCGCGCCGTTGTCGAGGACACGTAATTCAATCTTGAGCGCGCTAAAGTTTCCCGCCGGAACCGTAACTGGCTCGCCTCGCGCCTGCAGCCGGGCATACACGTCATACAATTTGTGCCCGTCGTAAACCGGGCTGTGTACCTCAGGCACCTTCGACCAGTCCACCGTTCGCAAATACTGCATCATCCCCAGCGGATCCCGCGTCCCAGGCAAAACGCGCACCGCAATCGCGTCTGTGGGCGCCGGCTCTCTCCCGTTAGCCGTAAGCCGTTGCACCGAATTCACGATCTGCCCTTTTTCATTCAGGTGCATTTCGTATTGCAGACTCACCAGCGTCGCCGCGTCGCTGTAAGAATCAAATTGATCGTCGAGGGTGAAAACCATGCGCAGCGGATTTTCCGTATGCGCAAAGGCCTGCAGATGCCAAGCGCTTTTCCCTGAAACATTTCGTTTTTCCACTACTTTCAGTTGCAGGTTCGCCACACTATTCAATTTCGATACGTTTGCCGAGTACGACCACGCTTCACCGGCGCGCAGAGGTGCCCCCAGTTCCATTGGCGCAATGGCTTTCTTCGTTTCGGTTAGAGGCTGCGACACTGCACCGGGGGGACCAGCCGGTGGGCGAGCGGTTTCCGCCAACGTACTCGAATTTTCAGGTCGTTCCGGTAGCGTATTCGCGACCGGCGGCGCGGTAGTCACCGTGGAAGCCCGCGAGACCTGCTTGCGACTGTGCATCTGAAACAGCACCGCTCCGCCCGCCAGTAACCCCAGCAATACCGCCACGAAGGTTATCCGATTGCTCATACTCTATGCGCGACGCTCCTTTGAAACAGTCCCTTGCGCCGTAAACTTCCGTCGTACAATAAATCTCGCTCGCAGCTCCGAATCACCTTTTGAGCGTATCAAAATGCGGACTCCGCGTCTTCGCGGGCCGTAGTACTCTGCCGCAACTGTTACGCCCGCGGGCTTTTCTAGGAGGTTTTCTATGCGCTACCTTGTGACCGGCGGCGCCGGCTTTATCGGCTCAAATACTGTTGACGAACTGGTGCGCCGCGGCCACAGCGTGGTGGTGCTTGACGATCTTTCCGGCGGCAAGGAAGACAATCTCGCCGAAGTACGTAACAAAATTACCTTCATCAAGGGCAGCATTAGCGATATCGAAATTATCCGCCGCGCCATCTTCGAGGCCGACTACGTAATTCACCTGGCCGCCCGCACTTCCGTTCCCTTTTCGATGAAGGATCCCATCGAAACCAATCGCGTCAATATTGACGGCACCCTCAACGTGCTGGTTGCCGCGCGCGATGCCAAGGTCAAGCGTGTGGTCTTCGCCGCTTCCTCCTCCGCCTACGGCGAAACGCCCACTCTTCCCAAAGTAGAAAGCATGGAACCGCAACCCATCTCTCCCTACGGCGTCACCAAATTTGTCGGCGAGCTCTATTTGCAGACTTTCGGCCGCTGCTTCGGCCTGGAAAATGTCTGCCTCCGCTACTTCAATATTTTTGGTCCCCGCCAGGACCCCAGTTCCCAATACTCCGGAGTGCTGGCAAAATTCTGCACCGCTTTTCTGGAAGAAACCGAACCCGTAATTTATGGCGACGGCTCGCAGTCCCGCGACTTCACTTATGTAGACAACGCCGTGCAGGCCAATCTGCTCGCTTGCGAAGCACCCGCTGCGTCCGGCAGAGTTTTCAACGTGGGCACCGGCACTCGCATGAATCTGAATCAGGTTGTCGATGCCCTCGGCAGAATTTCCGGAAAGCCCCTGAAGCCACGCTACGATCCCCCGCGTGACGGTGACATCCGGGACTCTCAGGCAGACATCTCTCGCGCCCGCGCCGTCCTCGGGTATGAGCCGACCGTCACCCTCGAAGAAGGCCTGCAGCGCACCTTCGAGTGGTATCGCGCGACGCAGTCCAAAACCGTTTCCAAATCCTAATTCGCTGTCGTTCCCGGGCAGAAATCAAACCCCGAGAAGTAAACGCCGTATCCTTTACGATTTTTAAACGGTGTGGTCTGTGACGTTGAATATGTCCCGAGAAGCCCCGCGTGCCGTTGCAAGGCTAGGCTGCCTCTGCCAACTTCCGCTATCATATCCAGCCGTGCCGCAATCGAGGCCACCGTGGAAGATGATCAGAGAGTAAAACTGAATCCCTATGTTCGCTTTCTGCAGCAGGAAGATCCGCTCACCGTCATCGCCACCACGCCTGAGCGCCTCGAACAATTAATCGCTACGCGCAGTCCAGAAAAACTAGAGCTCCGACCTTCGCCTAAAAAATGGTCCGTGCGTGACATCCTTTGCCATCTGGCCGACACCGAAACCGCGTATGCCTTCCGTCTGCGCCAGACGGTCGCCGAAGCGCACCACCTCATTCAGCCCTACGATCAGGACGCCTTCGCCGCCGCTTACGAAGAACGCACCGCCCGCCAAGGCCTCGACACTTTTTCCGCCATCCGGCGCTGGAATCTGCTGTTCATCCGCTCAGCCGTCCCGGCCGCATGGCCCAAAGCCGTCACCCATCCAGAACGCGGCACCATGACCTTTAGAACCATCCTCGAAACCATGGCCGGCCACGACCTCAACCATCTCTCGCAAATCACTGTATTGCTCGCCTAGCGAAACACCTGGACACGGCTCCTTTGAATACCTGGCGGTATACTCGCGCTGTGAGCGATCCGAAGAAAGACCCCAACTCTGAACCAAGAGTTTATCTCGGCACGTCTGCATTTACTGCCGCGGGCTGGCAAGGCACGTTTTATCCCGCGGGCATGAAATCTCAGGACTATCTATCGTTCTACGCCCAGAAATTTGACAGCGTTGAAGTAAATTCCACCCTCTACGGCTGCCCCTCAGCACGCACGGTTTCCAACTGGGCGGCAAAAACCCCGGACAATTTTATTTTTGCCATTAAGTCTCCTCGCAGCATTACCCACGACAAGATTCTTGTGGATTGCGACACGGAGCTCGACGAATTTCTAAACATCATGGAAATACTTGGCCCTAAGCTCGGACCCATCCTCTTGCAGTTCCCCCAATTCAGTCCCGGCGTGTTTGCCGACCGCCACGCCTTTACCGACCGGCTCGTGCCCTTTCTAAAAAAACTGCCGGGCGACCGTAAATACGCTGTCGAAATACGCAATCCCGAATGGCTCGACGCGGAATTCGCAGATTTGCTCCGCCAGCATGAAATAGCGCTAGTCTTGCCGGACTTGCCCTACATGCCCCGCCCGCAAGAACTGCTGCAGAAGTTTGATCCCATCACCACCAAGTGGACCTACATTCGCTGGCTCGGCGACCGCAAAGGCATTGAGTTACAAACCACCACGTGGGACAAAACCATCGTGGACCGCACCACCGAACTGCGCAGTTGGGTGGATTTCTGCTACCTGATCAAAAAGCGCGGGATACTCGTTTACGGCTACGCCAACAATCACTACGCCGGAAACGGCCCGGCCACCATCCGTCACTTTCGCGATCTGTGGCGGCAAAAAGGACTTCCTCCGCTACCCGAGCCGCAGCCGCAAGCACCGCAGCCCCAACCGGCCACCCCAAAGAAACAGCCGTCCCTATTCGACTAATCGCAGCAGCCAACCAATTCACCAAAAAAACACGGCTGCTGCCCCACGTCAGATTTTTGGAGGTGCGGTTCGTCCCAGCGAGAAACCCCAGATCGAAACCGCCGATGTGCTTTCGCGAAAGGCGAAGTTGTCAATCCCCTTACGGCAGCACCGTCGGCCCGTAACTCAACGCCTCGCCAGCCTTCGGCGCATCGTAGTTATTCCAAAACCACAACGGCTCCAGTTTTTTCTGCTCCGGCCACACCTGGTCGAGCGTGTCGCCTTCGAACAATTCGCCGTTCTTCATCACCCAATGAATGGTGTTGGTGTTGTGAATATCATCCAGCGGATTTTTATCAAAAATCACCAGGTCCGCCATTTTCCCAGGCTCGATGGAACCAAGGTCCTGCGGCCTGCCGATAATTTTCGCTCCGTTGGAAGTCGCGCAGCGCAGCACTTCCATGGGCGTCATCCCTCCGCTCGCCAGCATCCACATTTCCCAGTGGTATCCCAGTCCCTGCAACTGACCATGGCTGCCCACGCCCACCAGGCCACCAGCGCGCTGCAGTTTAGCCACTTGCGCTGAAAACCTAGGAAATGCGAATTCGTCTTTGCGGAACCATCCCGGCCGCCGTTTGGTTTTCTCATCAATGATCTTGTGCGGTGTGAAGTGATTCAGCTTGGCATTGTCGTGCACCTCGCTGTACTCATACCAGTAGTCCTCGCCAAACGGCCCTCCATAGTTCACGATCAGCGTAGGCGTTTCCGAGATCCCGGATTGCGCGAACATCTGCAGCACGTCTTTATACAGCGGCGTAATCGGCAGTGTGTGTTCGTTGCCGTGGAAGCCGTCAATCACATGCGTCAGATCCAACTTCAGATCCAGGCCGCCTTCCGTCGTGGGCATCATCTCCAGTTCTTTGGCCGCCTGCACCATGTACTGGCGCTGCTTGCGGTTGCCCACGATGTAGCTCTTGATGTTGTGCGTGCCGTAATACTTTCTATACTTCAGCAGCACGCCCTTCACTTCTTCCATGGATTGGAAATTATTGTCCGAAAAAACTCCGGGTCCCGTGGAAAACGCCCGCAGGCCGATAATGTCTCCCGAATCCGCCAGGTCCTGATACGCGAACATGTCATTCGTTCCAGTTTGCACGTCCAGCCCAGCAGTCACGCCATACGCGAGGTTGGCCAGAAACCCCCAGTTCTGGGTATCCAGAATGCCGCGGCGAATTTCCGTCCAGTGCGCGTGAGTGTCCACGAATCCCGGCGAAATGGTCTTGCCGCGCACATCAAAAACCTTGGTCCCGGCGGGAGCACTGCCCCGTGCGCCCACGCTCTTGATGCGGTTATTTTCAATGACGATATCGGCATTCTTCAGCACTTCGTCGCCCTTCATGGTCACCACGGTCGCACCGCGCAGAACGATGCTGCCTTTGGGAGTCTTGCGCGGAATTTCCACGCTGATGGCAATCTCTTCTACGTCCTTTTCTTCCTCTTTTAACTTCTTGGGCTCTTTTTTCTCGTCCTTCTTTTCCTCTTTCTTGTCCGCGGCCTTGGCGTCGCCATCTTTTTTGTCCGCGTCCTGCTTGTCCGCGTCTTTCTTGTCTTCGTCCTTCTTCTCGTCCTTAGGCGGCTCGAACGAAATGGCGCTCAATGATTCGCGAAATAGACTCGGACCCACCGCCCACGTGATGGTTTTGCCGTCATCGGCCCACGCAAAATAATCCGCGCCGATGTCCGTCAGACGCTTGGCAGGCACTGCTGACGAAGACACGTTCACTGTCGGTGCTTCCCCGCCTACCACCGGCATGGCGATCAGATATAGCTGATTGGAGACATGCGCGAGCACCCATTGCCCGTCCGGGCTGGCCTGCACATCGTCGGCGGCCACCGGTTCCTCGGCAAAAAACGGTCCCTGCCCTTTTACCTGCAGGTGGGTACGCCGATCCGTGCCGTCAAATCGCAACGACACCAATCCCTGTGGCGTGTACACGTAGATGCGATCTTTGTCGTGCGTAAAGTGCGGCCCGCCGGAGCCCCGCGCCGG
>Ga0193726_1000237_pt1 | contig 73059 bp, 66 predicted proteins | sample H2c1metaG_FD_144928 | JGI IMG/M metagenome (GOLD analysis project Ga0193726, IMG submission 144928) | Soil microbial communities from a riparian zone of the East river system, Colorado, United States - H2c1 | ecosystem: Environmental > Terrestrial > Soil > Riparian zone | place: USA: East River... | reverse complement strand
ACATCATCGCCGCGCTGCGCATACATCAGCACCGCGTCGATGATGTGCGGATCGCGCTTCCATTTCCACCACTTGCCTTTTGGCCGACCCGGCAGATACGGCGCGTCGCGGCGCTTCAGCATCACGCCCTCGACCGCCTCGGCGTCTTCGCCGGCGCCCGCGCTCGCCGGATCGGCACGCGCCGCCTTCAACGCGTCCCAACTGTTGAAGGAAATTGTTGGCGACAGATCGACACGGGGATCATCCAGCTTCGCAACGAAAGCTTCGAGCTTTAAGCGGCGTTCGGTGAAAGGCAATTCGCGAAGATCATTGTCACCGTCGCCGAGCAGATCGTAGGCCCGAAGATGAATCGGATACTCCTTCATCAGCTTCGGCGAGACCACCTTGCGGTTCAAGCGCTGTTGCAGAACGTTGAAGGTCTGCACCCGCCCCTCGCGCAGCACGAGCAACTCGCCATCGATGGCGCCGGGTAACCGTAGCGACGGCAGCAAATCCGGAAAGCTCTTGGTGATGTCTTCGCCGGTACGCGAATAGAGCCGCACGACGAGTTTGTCGTGCTCGTCGCGGCCGCTAACGGCTTGGACGCGGATGCCGTCCCATTTCCATTCCGCGATGAAATCGGCGGCATCGAGACTGGCAAAATCGGTGTCCTCGATCGCATGCGCCAGCATTACCGGGCGGAACGGCACCGGGTCGAGATTGACCGGCTTGTCGGCGCGGCCCTCCAGCCAGGCGAACAGATCAAGGTAGGGGGGCGCAAGGCCTGGCCACATCAACTCGACATCGTGGGCGTCCTTGCCGCCAAGCGCCGCGACCGCGGTTTTGGCGAGCCGCGCGGAGACCCCAATCCGCATCGCACCGGTGACGAGTTTCAGCAGCGCCCAGCGGCCGGTCTCGTCGAGTTCGTCGAGCCAGCGCGTCAGTTGTGCCGGCAGCTCGGTTTTGCCGAGGGTACGAAGCGTGGTCACGACTTCGGTAAGGGTAGGCGGGGGCGGGTTGTTGTGAAGCGGCGTAGACGCCTTCGGCCACATCAGCGCCACCGTTTCGGAGAGGTCGCCGACGTAATCGTAGGACAGCGCGAACAGCACCGGGTCGGTACGCGAAGCAATGAGGTCCCGGATCAAGCCTGCCTTGGCGTGCTTGAACGACAGCGCGCCGGTCAGCGCCGCCAGCGCATAGCCGCGATCGGGGTCTTCGACCTCGCGAAAATAACCGGTGATCAGCCGCAGCTTGTTGTTGCGGCCGGGCTCATAGGCGAGGCGGTCGAGCAGTTCGGCGAAGCGGTTCATGCGCCCGCGCTTTCGTCCGCCAAGATCACCTCGTTTTCGTCTTCATCGCCGTATCCCACCAGATCGAGCGGCCGCGCGACCAAACCTTTGGCCGTACACCAATGCACCAGCGCGTCTTCCTGGCCATGCGTGACCCAGATTTCTCTGGCGCAGGTGGCGTCGATGGTCGCGGTGAGGCCATCCCAATCGGCGTGATCCGAAATCACCAATGGCAGTTCGACGCCGCGCTGGCGAGCGCGGGCACGCACCCGCATCCAGCCCGACGCGAACGCCGTGACCGGATCGGGAAAGCGCCGCGTCCAGATATCCGAGGTCGCCGACGGCGGCGCCAGCGTGATGGTGCCTGCGAGATCGGCCTTCTTCACGCCCTTGACCAGGCGCAAATCGCCGAGCGCGATTCCGCGGCTCTCGTAATAGCGCGTGATCTTCTCCATCGCGCCGTGCAGATAGATCGGCGCGTCGTAGCCGGCCTCGCGGATCAGCGCGATCACCCGCTGCGCCTTGCCGAGCGAATAGGCGCCGACCAGATGCGCGCGCTCGGGAAACAGCGCTACCGACGCCAACAATTTTTTGATCTCAAGCGCGGCATCACCATGGCGAAACACCGGCAGCCCGAAGGTAGCTTCGGTGATGAAGACGTCGCACGGCACCACCTCGAACGGCGTACAGGTGGGATCGCGCGCGTCCTTGTAATCGCCGGAGGCCACGATGCAGGTGCCCGCGCAGGACACCGCGACCTGCGCCGAGCCCAGCACATGGCCGGCCGGATGGAACTTGATCGTGACCTTGCCCAGGCGAACCTCCTCGCCATAGGCAATCGCCTGCGTCGAGCGCGCGAAATTGTCGCCATAGCGCAGCCGCATCATGTCGAGCGTTTCCTGCGTCGCCAGCACCGCGCCGTGGCCGGGCCGGGCGTGGTCGGAATGGCCGTGGGTGATCACGGCGCGCTCGACCGGGCGCACCGGATCAATATGGAAGCCGCCGGGCTTGCAGCACAGGCCGGCGGCGACGGGCATCAGGATGTCTTGCGGACGCATGTCGGTTATATAGGCGGGATTGAAGTCCGTTCGAGTCTGCTGGTCCGGTTCCATGCCCGCGCGATTGTTCCTGTCTTCCGGCGACATGATCGCCGACCGGCGCTTCGACTTTGCGCGCGATCTGCAATTGAAAGGCGATCTCGCAGCCGCCGCCGATCTGCTGCTACAGGCGATCGACCTTGCGCCCGGATTTGCCTCCGCATGGTTCACGCTGGGAGAACTCCGCGAGCAGCTAGGCGAGCGCGAGCAAGCGATCGCGGCGTTTCGAAAGGCCCAGATCGCGGACGCTGAGGACCGGCACGGTGCGGGTCTGCGGTTGGTGCTGCTCGGCGCCGAGCAACTGGCGGGCATGCCACCCGCCTATGTGCGTTCGCTGTTCGATCAATACGCGCCGAAATTCGAGAAGGCGCTGGTCGATGACCTCGGCTATCGCGGGCCGGAGCTGTTGTTCAGGGCCGTGATCGCCGCGCGCGCCGCGGTGCGCAAGCCGGCATTTTTCAAGCGCGCCATCGATCTCGGCTGCGGCACGGGCCTGGCGGCGCGGGCGTTTGCCAGGGAGGTCGATGCATTCATCGGCATCGACATCTCGCCGCGCATGATCGAGCGGGCGCGCGCCACCGGGCTCTACGCCGAACTCGATGTGGCGGAGATGGTGCAGGGCCTGAGCGGCAAGCCTGACGCCAGCGCCAATCTGGTCCTCGCCGCCGACGCGATGGTCTATCTGTCCGATCTGGCGCCGCTGTTGCGCGAAGTTTCCCGCGTGATGGCGCCCGGAGGATTGCTGGCGTTCACCGCCGAAACCCATGGCGGAGACGGCGTCATCCTCGGCGAAGGCCTGCGTTATGCGCACGGCGCCGCCCATGTCCGCGACGCGATCAAGCGTGCCGGTCTCGCACTGGCGCATTTTGACGGCCTGTCGGCGCGCAATGAGGACAATGCGCCGGTGCCCGGTCTCGTGGTGGTCGCGACGAAAATCTGACGTGGGTCCCGCTGGGCACCATTGCCGCAACGGGGTGTCAGCAATTGCCGAAAAGTGCTGGAATGGCAGATCAACGCATTCCCCGGGGAGAAACAAAAACAATGAAAATCCTTCTTACCAGACGCTTCACGTTCGCAACCGCCATCGCCGCCTTGCTCTCGACCGCAGCTTTCGCTGCCGACAAAAAATACGATCCCGGAGCCAGCGATACCGAGATCAAGCTGGGACAGACCGTACCGCACAGCGGGCCCGGCTCGCTCTATGGCGTGATCGGCCGCGTCGGCGAGGCCTATTTCAAGATGCTGAACGAAAAGGGCGGCATCAACGGCCGCAAGGTCACGTTCCTCACGCTGGACGATGCCTATAGCGCGCCCAAGGCCGTCGAAGCCACGCGGCGGCTGGTCGAGCAGGAAGAAGTGCTGGCTTTGTTCGGTTCGCTCGGCACCGCACCGCAGACCGCCGTGCACAAATATCTCAATTCAAAGGGCGTGCCGCAGCTGCTGTTGAATACCGGCGCGTCGAAGTGGAACGACCCGAAGAACAACAAATGGACCATGGCGGGACTGCCGCTTTACCCGACCGAGGCGAGAATCCTCGCCAAATATGTTTTGAGCGTAAAGCCTAATGCGAAGGTGGCGATCCTGTACCAGAACGACGATTTCGGCCGCGATTTTCTCGGTCCCTTCAAGCAGGTGCTGGCGGATGCCGGCGGCAATGCGAAGGTGGTTGCGGAGGCGACTTACGATCTCACCGATCCGACCATCGATTCCCAGCTCATCAATCTGGCCAAATCCGGGGCGGACGTTTTCTACAACATCACCACCGGCAAGGCGACCTCGCAGTCGATCCGCAAGGTTGCGGAACTGGGCTGGAAGCCGCTGCAATTGCTTTCGGCTGGATCCACCGGACGATCCATACTGAACGCTGCCGGCCTTGAGAACGCCGCCGGCATCGTTGCCATCCGCTATGCCAAGGAAGTCGGCGTGCCGCGCTGGGCGAGCGATCCCGACGTGATGGCGTTCGAAGAACTGCGCAAGAAATATCTGCCGACGGTCGATCCGGACAATACCATCGCATTCGCTGGCTATGGCCAGGTGGCGACGATGGCTGAAATCCTGCGCCGTTGCGGTGACGATCTCACGCGCGCCAATGTCCTGAAACAGGCGACGACCCTCGCCGGCTTTCATTCGCCGTACTTTCTCGACGGCGTCAATTTCAGCTACACGCCGGATGACTACACGCCGATGAAGACGCTCTACATCTCGCAGTTCAACGGCAAGGACTGGGATATTTCCGACAGACCGGTCACGGAATAGCAGTCGTCGATAACATCTGCCGAAATACGTCATTGCGAGGAGCGAAGCGACGAAGCAATCCAGTCTGCGCTTGCGGCTCTGGATTGCTTCGCTTCGCTCGCAATGACGGCACAAACAAAAACCCCGGCCGCGAGGCCGGGGTTTTGATGTCTGGCGTTGTCGCCGCGATCAGTACTTGGCGACCACCGGGGAGTTGAAGTGATAGTTCAGGCCGGTGCGGAAGATATGTTCGTGCACCTGGGTGGAGTTAGCAGCGATGATCGTGGGGCCACCGGCGACGGTCGGAAGCGCGAAGGCGCCCGTCGATGTGCCGAGATCGACATAGAGATACTCGGTCTTCGAGGTCCAGTTGTTGCCCAGCAGTCCGACCAGGAAGGTGAACGGGGTTTCGATACCGCCGCCCACGGTCCAGCCGCCCTTGGTGTTGGAGATTTCTGCATTGACCGGCGCGCCGAGGAATGCAGCAGCAATCTTGGTCTTGACGTTGCCATAGGCGTAACCGCCGGTGGCGTAGAACAAGGTCGATCCGACCGAATAACCGACCCGGCCGCGCGCGGTGCCGAACCAGGGCAGCGTCGCATCATAAGCGGCGAAGATAATCGGCGGGACCAGCGGATTGCAGGTCTGCACGCAGGCGCGATTGTCACGCTGGCTGGACGCCTGGATATCGGCCTCCAGACCGAACACCCAGTTCCCGGCCTGCCAGTTGTAACCAGCCTGGGCGCCGCCGTTGAAGCCGTCCGGGCTCAGGTTGAACAGTTCGGTCGAAGTGCCTCCCGGTCCGATGAGCGAGTACGCGGTGTGATCGCGGCCAATGCCGGAGCCGATATTGCCGCCGAGATAGAAGCCGGCCCAGTTCGATGCCGGCGGCGGAACGTAAGCCGCGCCGTTGCCGCCGATGCGGTAGTTCAGGCCGACCCGGAAGATCTGCTCACGAATGTCGGTGCTCATGGCCTGCGGGATGCCGTTCAGCGTAAAGATGTCCAGCCGGTCGCCCAGATCGATCCAGAGATATTCGATCTTGCCGGTCCAGTTGCCGCCGAGCGAGGCCTCGATACCGGAACCCCAGGTCCAGCCGCCGCGGTTCTGGTTCGACACAAACGCCCCTGTGTTCGCGGGCCCCCCGGGGGGGAGGGTTTCCGTCATCGTGGTCTTGACGCTGCCGTAGGCCCAACCTGCGGTGACGTAGGTCAAGACCGGACCGGTCGCGATACCGACGCGACCGCGGACCGTACCGAACCAGTCAAGCTTCTGGCTGAAGTTGTTATTTTGCGCCGGCAGGCAACCGATCAGGCAGTTGAAATTGTCGCGCATCCCAGTGCCCTGGAAGTCGGCTTCGACACCGAACACCAGCGCGCCAAAGAAGGAGTTTTGAACCTGATAGTTGTAGCCGGCCTGGACGCCGCCGAGGCCGCCCTGCGGATTGAGGTAGGATGCTTCGAACCCAAGAAGGCTGGGGATGGCGAGGCGGGTATAATCCCGGCCGATGCCGACGCCGGCGTTCACGCCGACGTAGAACCCGGTCCAGTCATAGACCATGGCGACAGGGGCTTTGAGATACGGCGCCTTGACCGCCATGTCCGCCGCCTGGGCGCTCACCGCGGTTCCGAGGAGGGCTGCTGCTCCGGCCAAAATCTTTTTCATGATCATCCCCAAGTTCCAAATTGAACCTGAAGTGTATCTGCAGGGTTCCGATATGTCTGTGGCGGGGCAGTCACACTGTCTGGGAATGATACTTGGAAGCTCGTAAAATTGCGAAAAATGGCGGCTTCGACGGTATCCGGGCGCGCCGGTTCGCGGCTTTTACGGCCGGCACGTCGCGTAGTCAGCCTCGACCGCAACGCTAGTAAGGCATACCTCTCGAATCGTGCTGTCCCCTGACCACGATTCGCAGCCCGCATTGCTGCCAGAAACGTTCCAGCGCTGGTTCGCCGGCCGCGGATGGTCCCCCCGCGAGCACCAACTGGAGTTGCTCGCAAAAGCCCGCGACGATCGTTCGGCACTGCTGATCGCCCCAACCGGCGCCGGCAAGACGCTGGCCGGATTTCTGGCGACGCTGGTGGAGCTTTCTTCTCCGTATCCCCTCAAGGGGGGAGGCGAGAAGCTGGTCTCCACCGGCCGCGGCTTGGCGCGCAGCCGCGGCCTGCACACGCTCTACATCTCACCGCTGAAGGCGCTGGCGGTCGATATCGCGCGCAATCTGGAAACCCCGATTGCCGAGATGGGGCTGCCGATCAAGGTCGAGACCCGCACCGGCGACACGCCGGTGTCGCGGCGGCAGCGGCAGCGGCGCTATCCGCCGGATATCCTGCTCACCACGCCGGAGCAGCTGGCGCTGCTGCTGTCGTCTGACGACGCGCCGTTTCTGTTCTCGTCCCTGAAGCGCATCGTGCTCGACGAATTGCATGCGCTGGTCACGTCCAAGCGCGGCGATCTGCTGTCGCTCGGGCTGGCGCGGCTGTGGCGGCTGGCGCCGCACTTAAGGTCGATCGGCCTGTCGGCCACGGTGGCGGAGCCGGAATCGCTGGCGCGGTTTCTGGTGCCGCAACGCGACGGCGTCAGCGAAGGCGCCGATATCGTCATTGCCGGCGGGGCGGCGGCGCCCATCGTCGAAATGCTCGACACCAAAGAGCGCCTGCCCTGGGCCGGCCATACCGCGCGCCACGCGCTCAACGAAATCTACGACCTGATCAAGCGCAACAAGACCACGCTGGTGTTCGTCAACACCCGCAGCCAGGCCGAGATGCTGTTTCAGGACCTGTGGCGCATGAACGACGACGTCCTTGCGATCGCGCTGCATCACGGCTCGCTCGACGTCGCGCAGCGCCGCAAGGTCGAAGACGCGATGGCCGCGGGAAAATTGCGCGGCGTGGTCTGCACCTCGTCGCTCGATCTCGGCGTCGACTGGGGCGACGTCGATCTCGTCATCAACATCGGCGCGCCGAAGGGCGCCTCAAGGCTGATGCAACGAATCGGCCGCGCCAATCATCGCATCGATGAAGCCTCGCGCGCGGTATTGGTGCCGGCCAACCGTTTTGAGGTGCTGGAATGCCGCGTCGCCATCGACGCGGTGGCGGAGAATGCGCAGGACACCCCGCCGCTGCGCACCGGTGCACTCGATGTGCTGGCGCAGCATGTGCTTGGCTGCGCCTGCGGCGAGCCGTTTCTCGCCGACGAACTCTACGCCGAAGTGCTGACCGCCGCGCCCTATTTGAGTCTCGCGCGGACGGATTTCGACGACGTGGTCGACTTCGTTGCCACCGGCGGCTACGCGCTGAAGACCTATGAGCGTTTTGCCCGGATCAAGCAGGACAAGAACGGCCGCTGGCGCGTGACCAATCCGCGCGTGCGGCAAAGTTATCGTTTGAACGTCGGCACCATTGTCGAGGACACCATGCTTAAAGTTCGGCTGGTGCGCTCGCGCGGCGGCGGTTCGGGATCGACCGGCGCGCTCGGCCGCGGCGGTCGCATGCTCGGCGAGATCGAGGAAGCCTTCATCGAGGGGCTGGTGATCGGCGACACCTTTGTGTTCGGCGGCGAGGTGGTTCGTTATGAATCGCTGGTCGAAGACCAGGTCTATGTGTCGCGCGCCAACGATGCCGACGCCAAGGTGCCATCCTATATGGGCGGCAAGTTTCCACTCTCCACCTATCTGGCCGAACGCGTACGAAAACTGCTCGCCGACAAGCGCGCGTGGAACGGATTGCCGGATCAGGTGCGGGACTGGCTATCGCTGCAAGCCGATTTCTCGCGCGTACCCGGGGTGCGCGAGTTGGTGGTGGAAACCTTTCCGCGCGCCAACAAGCATTATCTCGTGTGTTATCCGTTCGAGGGACGGCTCGCGCACCAGACGCTCGGCATGCTGCTGACGCGGCGGATGGAGCGCGCGCGGGCGCGGCCGCTCGGCTTCGTCGCCAACGAATATGCCCTTGCCGTGTGGAGTCTCGGCGACCTGTCGTTCATGATCCGGCAGGAAAAGCTCGATCTCGACGCGCTGTTCGATCCGGACATGCTCGGCGACGACCTTGAAGCGTGGCTGGCGGAATCCGCGCTGATGAAGCGCACCTTCCGCACCTGCGCGGTTATTTCGGGTTTGATCGCGCGACGCTTCACCGGCGAAGAGAAGAGCAAGCGCCAGGTGCTGTTCTCGACCGACCTGATTTACGATGTGCTGCGCAAGCACCAGCCCGATCACGTGCTGTTGCGCGCGGCGCGCGCGGATGCCGCCACCGGGCTGCTCGATATCCGCCGGCTCAGTGATATGCTGTCGCGAATCAAGGGGCGGATCGTCCACAAGGAACTCGATCATGTTTCGCCGCTCGCGGTGCCGGTGATGCTGGAAATCGGCCGCGAGTCGGTTTATGGCGAAGCCTCGGACGAGTTGCTGGCGGAAGCCGCCGATGAACTCATCAAAGAGGCGACAGGATAAAATGTGACGGTACGCGCGCAATCTGCAGAAAAAAGCGAATCCGGTGCAGGCGTCGTTACCGTCGCGGGCGTGACGCTGGTCGCCGATCTGTCCGGCGCATTTTTCTGGGAATCCGAGCGCCTGCTCGTTATCTCCGATTTGCATCTGGAAAAAGGCTCAAGCTACGCCGCGCGCGGCGTGCTGCTGCCGCCTTACGATACGGTGGCGACGCTTTCGCGCCTCAATGCTGTGGTCGCGCGCCACGATCCGCGCACGGTGATCGCGCTCGGCGACAGTTTTCATGACCGCAAAGCTCACGAGCGGTTGTCGGCGCCGGACCGCGAGGCGATCGCCGCGCTGCAGTCGCGGCGCGACTGGATCTGGATCTCAGGCAATCACGATCCGGCGCTGCCGCGTGACATTGGCGGCGTGGTCGCAAGCGAAGTTGCTATCGGTCCTATTGTATTTCGTCATGAGCCAACAGGTGCTGCCGGTGAAATCGCCGGACATTTGCATCCGAAAGCGCGCGTCACCACGCGCGGCCGTTCGGTGGAGCGGCGGTGTTTTGCCAGCGATGGTGAGCGCGCGGTAATGCCGGCGTTCGGCGCCTACACCGGGGGCTTGAGCATCCGCGACGCGGCATTCTCCAGAATATTCCAGACGCTGGGTTTCATGGCGCATGTGCTCGGCGACAACCGCATGCACGCGATCTCGGCGTCGCGCTGCTATTGAGCGCGTCACGGTTGCTCCCGCTCGGGAACCTAACCCTACTGGGATCGTTAGTGGCGCGGCTGGATTCAGGGCATGGCACAACGCAACAAGACGAAGCACAAGAGACCCAAGAAAACGGATGACCAGAAGCCGGCTTTGAAAGCCGGGCGCCACGAGCCGTTTCGCTTCAAGGACTTTCTCAAAAGCCTCGGCCCCGGGCTGATCACCGGCGCCTCCGACGACGATCCTTCCGGCATCGGCACCTACAGCCAGGCCGGCGCGCAGCTTGGTTACGGCATCGGCTGGACCATGCTGCTGACCTTTCCGCTGATGGCGGCGATCCAGGAAATTTCCGCGCGCGTCGGCCGCGTCACCGGGCGCGGCATTGCCGGCAATGTGTGCCGGCATTATTCGGCGACACTCTTGAACGTGGTGGTCGCGCTGCTGTTCATCGCCAACACCATCAACATCGCCGCCGACCTCGGCGCGATGGCGGATGCGACCAAGCTTTTGATCGGCGGGCCCGGCATCGTCTATGTGCTGCTATTCGGCGTGACCTCGGTTGCCGCGCAAATCTTTTTCGACTATTCGCGCTATGTGGCGGTGCTGAAATGGCTGACGCTGTGCCTGTTCGCCTATGTCGGCGCGCTCGCGGTTGCCCATGTGCATTGGGGCGAAGCGATTACGGGCATTCTCATTCCCAAGCTGACGTGGAGCGGGACGTATCTCACCACCATCGTCGCGATCTTCGGCACCACCATCTCGCCCTATCTGTTTTTCTGGCAGGCCTCGCAGGAAGCCGAGGATCAGCGTGTCGATGCGACGAAGCAGCCGCTGATCGAAAAGCACTATGGCGCGCAAAAGGAATTCCACCGGATTCGCGCCGACACCATCGTCGGCATGGCGTTCTCAAACCTGATCGCGCTGTCGATCATCATCACCGCCGCAGCAACCCTGCATGCCACCGGCAAGACCGACATCCAGACTTCGGCGCAGGCCGCGGAAGCACTGAAGCCGATCGCCGGAGCATTCGCCGAATGGATATTTGCGCTTGGCATTGTCGGCACCGGGCTGCTGGCGATCCCGGTGCTGGCGGGGGCAACCGCCTATGCCGTCGGCGAAGGACGCCGCTGGCCGGTCGGGCTTGCGCGCAAGCCGAAAGAAGCGGTGGCGTTCTATGCCGTGCTGGCGCTGTCGGCGGCGATCGGTATCGCGCTGAATTTTACCTCGATCAATCCGATCTCGGCGCTGTTCTGGAGCGCGGTCATCAACGGCGTGCTCGCCGTCCCGGTGATGGTGCTGCTGATGACCATGGCGCGCCGCAAGGACGTGATGGGGCACTTCGCGATCGGCGGGCCGCTATACTGGCTCGGCTGGCTCTCGACCGCGGCGATGGCGCTGAGCGTAATCGCGATGGGCGTGGGTTTTTTTATCTGACGACGACTTTGCCGCATACACCGCCGTCATCCTGAGGTGCTCGCCCTCTTGGGCGAGCCTCGAAGGATAAGCCACGAGCGCCTGTGGCCCATCCTTCGAGGCTCGCAAGGGCTCGCACCTCAGGATGACGGCGGTGTGTGTGGAGAACGCTAATCCTTGCGGAAGACGATCGATGCCATCCAGCCGGTCATCAGCGCCATGAATGCCACCGCCAGCCCGTAGGTAAAGCCGTTCTGGCGCGCCGTGTTGGCGACGAACTGCTCGAAGCCGACCTTGACGATTTCGAACGCGGTGTCGGTTCGCGCCACCAGCGCGCCATCGGCAAACAGCTTGATCTCGACATCGTAGGTCCCGATCGGCACTTCGCCGGGCAGCGGAATGCCGGTGCGAAACAGCGTCGGCGTCAGGAATGTCACCGCGGAGGTCGCCTCGCGATAAAGGCCGTGCTGGGAGCGCAGCCGCACAAAGGCGCTGCGGAACGCGTCGTTCGGCACCACGTCGGCGTAATCGGGGCCGACGCGCTGGGTCAGCAACACGTTGTTGATGCCAAGTTGCTGCCGCCGCTGCACTTCCGGCGAGGCGATGGCGTCGAACGGCCGATTGGAAAACAGCGCGAGATAGGTCGGCACCTTCAAAAACTGCCGGTAGTCGGTGTTGACCCAGATGCCGAATTTGCGTTCCTTGCGCCGCGTCACCATGTCGGCGCGCGGGCCGCTGACGGTGACGACGAGGTCGTAGGTGCGGTTGGCCGGCGTCTTGTCGTCCTTTTCGACCGAGCCGAACAGCACCAGTTCCTCGCCGGAATAGTTCGGCGTCACGGTGACGCGGTGGTTCGAGACCGAGACGATCAGCCGTTCGGCATGCGCGTCGCTCAAAGCAAAACCGGCGCCCAGCGCGAGCGCGAAACCGATCGCTGCGATAGGTGCGCGCAACATCATCCGGCGCCTCCGGTTTCCCGGATGGTGAAGAGATCCTCAGGCTGGATCACGAGCTCGATCGCAAAGCGGATACCGACCGCGAGAATCAAAAGCCCAAGCAGCAGCCGCAGATGTTCGCCGCGAATCTTCTGTCCCGCACGCGCGCCGAACTGCGCGCCGGTGACGCCGCCGACCATCAGGATCAGCGCCAGCACCGCGTCGACCAGATGGTTGGTGACGGCGTGCAGCATGGTGGCGATCACCATGGTGACCAGCGTCAGCACCATGGAGGTGCCGATCACGGTCGAGGTCGGCACCCGCAACAGATAGATCATGATCGGGATCAGGATGAAGCCGCCGCCGATGCCCATCACCGCACCGATAAAGCCGATCACCAGCCCGACGATGACAACCGGAATCACCGACAGATAGATTTTCGAGCGCTTGAAGCGCATCTTCAGCGGCAGTCCGTGAATCCAGCCGTGGCTGCCGGAGCGCCGCAACGGGACGACGACACCTCGCCGGGCACGGAGAATCGCGCGCAAGCCCTCCCAGAACATCAATCCGCCGACGGTCGAGAGCAGCACGACGTAAGACAGCGCGATCAGCAGGTCGAGTTGGCCGAGCGCGCGAAGCTGCGTAAATGTCCATACGCCAAGCGCGGTACCGACAATGCCGCCGCTCAGCAGCACCAGCGCCAATGCGGGATCGATGGCGCGGCGGCGCCAGTAGGAAATTGCGCCGGAAAACGACGAGGCCGCGATATGGCTTGCGACCGACGCCACCGCGACCGCGGGCGCGATGCCGACAAAGATCAAGAGCGGCGTCATCAGGAAGCCGCCGCCAATCCCGAACATCCCGGACACAAAGCCGACCGCCGCACCCATCGCCAGGATGAGGAACACATTGACCGGAATGTCGGCGATCGGGAGATAAAGCTGCACGCGCGTTCGCTTCGGATTTTTAGCCCTGAAGCTGGCCGAAACCGTTCACGGCATGGTTTCTTGAGTGCGGCGCAGATGGCCGCGCCTCTGCATAACCGAAATCACCGGCCTGAGGGATTAAAGAATCCACCGGTGCCGGGTTTTTTGCCCTGGCCCGCCGCGCACCTCTTCGAGTGGTGAATAGTTTAGATTAACGCGCGGCGCGCTTGGTCGAGACCGGCTTTGCCGGTGCGGGCTTTGCCGCATTGGCCTGCGTCGGCGCGACGTCCCAGCCGCCGGCGGGGCTCGCCGCATTGACGGCGTCGTCGGGCTGTCCCTCAGGGATGAAGGTCTGGATCGCCAGTTTCGCGGCGGCCAGCGACTGCGGGTCGAGCCTTTTCACGATGTCATCGCGCTTGCGCACCGAATCGGCGTCGCCCTGGGCGGCGGCAAGGCTGAACCATTTGAAGGATTCGGCGAGGTTCTGTTCGACGCCGATGCCGCGCGCATAGAGGATGCCGAGATTGAACTGGCTGTCGGCGACGCCGCGGTCGGCCGCCTTGCGGAACCATTGCGACGCGCTCTTGTAGTTGGCGCCCTTGCCGCCGCCATCGGCGTCGAGCACGGCGAGATTGTGCATTGCCTTGGCGTTGCCGCGCTCGGCCGCCTGCAAATAGTAGCGGCGCGCGATGTCGATATCCTTCTTAACGCTAAGACCTTTTTCATAGAGGGTCCCGAGCCGGAACACCGCCGGCACCAGGCCTGCCTGCGCCGCGCGGTCGTACCATTTCGCGGCCTCGTCGTAATTTGCCGGCACGCCTTTGCCTTCGGCGAAGCGGACACCGACTTCATAAGCGGCCGAAGGGTCGCCCTTCAGCGCCGCCGTGCGCAGCGCCGGTCCGCCGATTCCATCGGGAAGTTTTTCCGACGGCGGAATCTGGATCAGCGTGAGTTTGCGATTGGCCACGGGCAGCGTCGGTATGGTGATCTCGGCCTGCGGAATCGTGCCGGTGATGTCGGCCGAGGCAACAGCCGCCGCTGCAGCAGGTGGCTGCGGGATCGGCAGCGACGCCGTGCTGTCCAGCGTGTTTGGCGCCGACGTGTTCTGCGATTGCCGGCCGATCGGCGTCGGCGACGTCATCGAAGGCGTGACCGGCGCGGGTGCTGCGGGTTTGGCGTTGTCTTCGGGCAACGCTGGCGGCTCGCTCGAATTCTCGATCGCCGGCATGGACGGGGCAGTACCGCTGTCCAGCAGCGTCATCGCCATCTTGAAGGTGCCGAGCACGATCACGACCACGCTGGCGCCAACCAGCAGCGAACGAATCTTCGAGGTAATAGTCGAAGAACCTTTGGCAGCGTCGCCGGCCGGATTCTTGAGCGGGGCGGCGCGCTTGGTCTTGCTGTCCTTGGCCGGCTGCGCCGCTGCGGCTTGCGCGGCGCGGCGGGCGGCGGCAATGAAATTCGACGTGCTGGCCTGCTCGCGGTTGCCCACGGAAATTTCGCTGATCGCATTTTCCGAAGCCGCGATCCGTTCCGACGGCGAAGCGGTGCGGGCGAGCGGGCGCGTGCCCGGCTCGAGAGGATGATCCGGCGGCAAATCGGGTTCGATCGCGGCGCGCGGGGCGGCCTGCGGTTCGAGAATTTCGCTGATCGCCCTTGGGGCTACGACGGCGGGCGCCACCGGAGGCTCGGCGGCGTGGAATTCACGCGGTGCCGCGGCGAAATGCGGCTGCGCGGCAGCCGGATTAGGCATTTCAGGCCGGGGCGGCGGCGAAGCCGGTTGCGCCATCGCCACGCGCGGCGCCGGGACCGGTTGCGGCGCGGGTACGGGCGCCGGCGGCGGCACTGGTGCTGAGCGGACCGCGCGCAGGTCGCCTTCGATCATGGCGAGGCGATCGACCACATGGCCGAGCGTATTGTTGACGACTTCGAGCGAATCCTGCGTGCGGCGGTCGGTCTCGGTCTGGCCGAAGCGCATGTCAGACAATTCCCGCTTGATCAGATCGACCAGGCCGGGGTCCATCTGGGCTGCGGCCGGCGCTGCGGCGGCATATCGGCTGTTATCGGCGAACGCCGCGATACTGGCGTGCTGGGTTTCGAGGTGGCGCAGCACGTCCTGCAGCCCTTCCTCGACCCGTCCGAGATTGCCGGGACGGTGATCCGAGGACGCCTCAAGACGTTCCAGCAGATACGAGACCCGCTGTTCGAGGTGCGCAAACGCGGATGCGCTGTCCGCCTCGACCTGCATATGGTCGAGGCGATCCATCAGGGTCCGCAATGCGCCTTCGATATGTTCCGAATTGTCGCTGACGACAGGCCGTTCGCGGCTTTCCAGCGACGATGTCAGCGCTGCGATACGCTGCTCGAGCACGGCGAACGAATCACCATGGCCTTCGGCGCGGGCGAACTGATCGACCTTGGACGACAGGATGTGAACGTCGTCGCTTAACCGCGCCAGCGCGTCGGTCGATGCGACGTTGGAGACGATCGACCGCAGCGCGGAAATGGCATCCTCAAGCTGGCGAATCGTTCCGGGATCGTCGCTGGTGCGTACGATCAGGTCGAGCTTGGCGCTGAGATTGCGGATCGCGTCGTCGTAGCCGGCGAGTTGCTCGGCCGGCGTCATCGAGCGCAGCGCTTCGCGAATCTCGTTGAGCGCGCGTTCGATGCCGGCCAGCGCGTTGTCGTCGATGCCGTTGTGGCGGGTCTCATCGATCCGCCGCGACAGCGAGCGGATTTCGTTTTCGATCGATTCGATGGCGCGGCGCGGCATCGCCTCGGTGATGGCGTGGCGAATTTCAGCGAGCTCGCTGCGGAAAGCCGCGATCGATTGCTCGATGTGATCCGGGCGCTGCAGCGCTTCGATCTGGCTGGTGATCTTGAGCAGATGCCGTTCGAGCCCGGAGAAATCCGCACCCGACGGCGGCGGCGGCGCCATGGCTGGCGCGATCGGAGGCGCTGCGCGCGGCGGCATCGGCCGCGGTAAGAAATTATCAAGTTCGCTCTGGCGCGCAGTGATTTCTGCGATCGCGAAATCGAGCGTTCCGGGATTGAGCGGGGGCGACGGGCGGTAGACCTGCGCCGCGGCGCGCTCGACCGCCTCAGCCTGGCGCTGCGAGTCCTGACGCTGCGCCGGTTTCGACGGGGGATTCGAAATCTGCGACAGCCGCGCGTCGAGCCGCGAGATCGCGTCGTTCAATTGCTTGGCGACACCCGGCTCGTTGCGCGGTGCGTCGTTACGCGGCGTATCATTGCGCGGCGCCGGCTTCGAAATCTGTTCGATCTGGCGGGTGATGGAATCCAGCCGCTGGTGAATGTCCGCGACGTCCTTCGCGTCCTGGCTCGGCAGCGGCGCTTGGGGCTGGTCGTGCGGCGCATGAAAATTCGGCAGCGCAGATTCGCCGATGGTGGAGTTGAGCCAGTCGCTGAGCGACATGCCGGCGCGGCGCGCAGCGGCCTCGGCCCTGTCGCGGACGGATGGATCGATGCCCTCTACACTCCACGATACGCGCGAATTCATGCTCTCGTCCGGTTCGAACTCGTAGCGCATCATCTGCGCCGACAGCCTCCCCGCGCGTCCCATTGAAGAGACAATCGAATTCAGCGCAGGTCGTCTGCCTCTGCGTTCGACTTTTTCGTGTTACGGTAAACAACGGGTTAAGGAGTGAGGCAGCGGCCTCTAAAAACTGGCGACTGCAGCAAATTCAACCCAAGGTCTGGCCCCGGCGGCCGCACCCCGCGCATGTTGTCGCAATGGCTGCCCGGGGCCACTTCTGGGCTGCCCTTGCGACCCGGGTTCCGTCTAAGGTCTTTTTTCGGAACAGACCGATTGCTGCGCTGCAAAAATTTGCCTAAACGAAGCCGCCCCAAACCTTCCTAAAAAAGCCTTCCCTAAAGAGCCTTGCCGGAGAGAACGCCGATGCCGAGTTACAAAGCCCCGCTGGAAGACGTGAGTTTTCTGCTCAACGACGTGTTTCAGATCGACCGGTATAATAATCTTCCGGGCTTCAGCGACGCGACCGCCGACGTGCGCGAGGCGATTTTGGCGGAAGCCGCCAAGCTCAGCGAGGAAGTGCTGCAGCCGCTCAATCGCGTCGGCGATCTGGAGGGCTGCACCCGCCACGACGATGGCCGGGTGACGACCCCGAAAGGCTTCAAGGCTGCCTACAAGCAACTGGGCGACGGCGGCTGGCTCGGCCTGTCCATGCCGGCCGAATATGGCGGGCAGGGGCTGCCGACCACGCTGACGCAAACCATCAATGAATTCCAGATGTCGGCCAATATGGCGTTTTCGATGTATGGCGGCCTGACCCAGGGCGCGATGGCGGCGCTGCTGGTGCACGGCCAGCCCGACCAGAAAAACATGTTCGTGCCGCGCATGCTGGCCGGGGACTGGACCGGCACCATGAATCTCACCGAGCCGCAGTGCGGCACCGATCTTGGCCTATTGCGCACCAAGGCGGTGAAGCAGGCCGACGGCAGCTATAAAATCACCGGCACCAAGATCTTCATCTCCGGCGGCGAGCATGATCTTACCGAGAACATCGTCCATCTGGTGCTGGCGCGCATCGAGGGCGCACCGGCCGGCATCAAGGGCGTGTCGCTGTTCGTGGTGCCAAAAGTGCTGGTCAATGCCGACGGCTCGCTCGGCGCGACCAACGGCGTCACGTGCGGCTCGATCGAACACAAGATGGGCATCCACGGCAATTCGACCTGCGTGATGAACTATGACGGCGCCACCGGCTGGCTGATCGGCGAAGAGAACAAGGGCATGCAGGGCATGTTCGTGATGATGAACGAGGCCCGACTTGGTGTTGCGGTGCAGGGCTTGGCGCAATCCGAGGTCGCCTATCAGAATGCGGTTGCCTACGCGAAAGACCGCCTGCAGGGCCGTTCGCTCACGGGGCCGAAAGCGCCGGACAAGCCCGCCGATCCCATCATCGTGCATCCCGACGTGCGCCGCACGCTGCTGACCATCCGCGCCTTCAACGAGGCGGCGCGGGCGATGGTGGTATGGACCTCGCTGAAGAGCGACGTCGCGCACCGTTCCGACAATACAAAGGATCGCCAGGAGGCGGACGATCACATGGGCCTGATGACGCCGGTCCTGAAAGGCGTGCTCACCGATGTCGGATTTTCCAACGCGGTGCTGGCGCAGCAGATGTTCGGCGGCCATGGCTATATCGCCGAATGGGGTATGGAACAGTTCGTGCGCGATGCCCGCATCGCCATGATCTATGAAGGCGCCAACGGCATTCAGGCGCTCGACCTGGTGGGGCGCAAATTGCCGCGCGACGGCGGCCGCGCCGTAATGAGCTTCTTCGCCGAAGTTGCCGCGTTCGCCAAGGATCACGGCGCCGACGAGGCGATGCAGCCGTACCTCACGCCGCTCTCGACCGCGCTCGGTCATCTGCAGCAAGCCACCATGTGGTTGATGCAGAATGCGCTGGCCAAGCCCGACAATGCCGGCGCCGGTGCGACCGATTACATGCAATTGTTCGGTCTGGTCACCTTCGGCTACATGTGGGCGCGGATGGTGAAAGTGGCGCGAGACAAGATTGCCGGCGGCGATGCGGCACCCTATCTGAGCACCAAGCTCGTCACCGGTCGCTTCTTCATGGAGCGAATGCTGCCGGAAACATCGGTGCATCTCGCGCGCATCCAGACCGGCAGCGACACCACCATGGAATTGCCGGCGGAAGCGTTCTGAAAAGATAACATCGTCATTGCGAGCGAAGCGAAGCAATCCAGAGGCCACAAAGGAAGACTGGATTGCTTCGTCGCTGCGCTCCTCGCAATGACGAACCTCAAGACTGAAACGGGAGAAATCAATGCCTGAGGCATATATCTACGATCACGTCCGCACCCCCCGCGGAAAAGGCAAGGCCGACGGCTCGCTGCATGAAGTGACCGCGCTGGCGCTGGCAACGGCGCCGCTGAAGGCCCTGAAGGAGCGCAACAACATCCAGCCCGGTACCATCGACGACGTGGTGCTGGGCTGCGTCGATCCGGTCGGCGAGGCCGGCGGCGATATCGCGCGGATGGCGGCGCTGAGCGCGGGCTACGGCAACGACGTGCCGGGCATCCAGATCAACCGCTTCTGCGCGTCCGGCCTCGATGCGGTGAATTTCGCCGCAGCACAGATCATGTCGGGCCAGCATGCCATGACCATCGGCGGCGGCGCCGAATCCATGAGCCGCGTCGGCATCGGCGCCTCCGGCGGTGCGTGGCCGATGGATCCGTCGATCGCAGTGCCGGCGTATTTCATGCCGCAGGGCGTCTCGGCGGACCTGATCGCGACCAAATACGGGTTTTCGCGCGACGACGTCGACGCCTATGCGGTGCAAAGCCAGCAGCGCGCGGGGAAAGCCTGGGACGAGGGCCGCTTCGACAAGTCGGTGGTGCCGGTCAAGGACATCAACGGTCTCACCATTCTGGCTAAAGACGAGCATATGCGGCCGACCACGACGATGCAGTCGCTGGCGTCGTTGCAGCCGTCATTCGTGGTGATGGGACAGATGGCTGGCTTCGAGGCGGTGGCGATTCAGTCGCATCCGGAAATCGAACGCATCAATTACGTGCATCACGCCGGCAACTCGTCCGGGATCGTCGATGGCGCCGGCGCGGTGCTGCTCGGCAACAAGGAAGCCGGCGAGAAAGCGGGCCTGAAGCCGCGTGCAAAAATCCGCGCCTTCGCCAATATCGGCTCGGAGCCTGCGATGATGCTGACCGGCCCGGTCGATGTGACCAAGAAGGTGCTGGAACGTTCCGGCATGAAGCTGTCGGATATCGATCTGTTCGAACTGAACGAGGCCTTCGCCTCGGTGGTGCTGCGCTACATCCAGGCATTCGACATCGACAATTCCAAGATCAACGTCAATGGCGGCGCCATTGCGCTCGGCCATCCGCTCGGCGCCACGGGTGCAATGATTCTCGGCACCGTGCTCGACGAACTCGAGCGCACCGGCAAATCGACCGCGCTGGTAACGCTGTGCATCGGCGGCGGCATGGGCACCGCGACGATTATCGAACGCGTCTAAGGGGAGCGACACATGACTTTCACAAATTTCAAGCTCGAAACCGACGCCGACGGCATTGCGCTGGTGACGTGGGACATTCCGGGCCGTTCGATGAACGTGCTGGACACCCAGACCATCGAGGAACTCGGCGCCATCGTCGATCAGACCACGGCGGACGCCGCGGTCAAGGGCGTGGTGATCACCTCGGGCAAGGAGGCGTTCTCCGCCGGCGCCGATCTCTCGATGCTCGACGGCATGAACAGGACCTTTGCCGAAGCACTGAAGTCGAAGGGTAACGAAGCAGCACAGCAAATGCTGTTCGATGAAAGCCGCAAGCTGTCGCTGATGCTGCGCAAGATCGAAACTTGCGGCAAGCCTTGGGTCGCCGCTATCAACGGCCTCGCGCTTGGCGGCGCATTCGAAGTCACGCTGGCCTGCCATTACCGCGTGGCGTCCGATAATCCGAAGACGCGGCTTGGCCTGCCGGAAATCAAGGTTGGGCTGTTCCCCGGCGGCGGCGGCACGCAGCGGCTGCCGCGCATGCTGCAGCCGCAAGACGCGATGCAGATGCTGTTGAAGGGCGAAGCGATCAATCTGGAAAAAGCCAAGGCGCAGAATATCGTAGGCGCGGTGGTGCCCGCGGCCGACCTGATCAAGACCGCAAAGGACTGGATCAAGGGCGGCGGCAAGGCCGTGGCGCCCTGGGACGAGAAGGGGTTCAAGCTGCCGGGCGGCCCGGTCTATTCCAAAAACGGGATGATGATCTTCCCGGCGGGGAATGCGATCTATCGCCGCGAGACCTACGACAATTATCCGGCCGCGCGCGCGATCATGCAGTGCGCCTATGAAGGCCTGCAACTGCCGATGGACGCGGCGCTGCGCGTGGAATCGCGCCACTTCGCCCACATCCTGCAGACCAAGGAAGCGGCTGCCATGATCCGTAGCCTGTTCCTGTCGATGCAGGAATTGAACAAGGGCGCGCGGCGTCCGCCGAACGTGCCGCCGACCAAGGTGAAAAAACTCGCCATCATCGGCGCCGGCTTCATGGGCGCCAGCGTCGGCTACGTCTCGGCGCGCGCCGGCATCGACGTGGTGCTGATCGACCGCGACCAGGAAAGCGCCGACAAGGGCAAGGGCCACGCCAAGGCGGTGATCGACGACCTGATCAAGAAGGGCCGTGCAAAAGAATCCGACCGCGACGCGATCCTGTCGCGCATCAGCGCCACCGCCGACTACAATGTGCTGAAGGATTGCGACCTCGTCATCGAAGCGGTGTTCGAGGACCGCAAGGTCAAGGCCGAAACCTACGCCAAGGCGCAGCCGCTGCTGAAACCGGACGCGATCTTCGCCTCCAACACCTCGACGCTGCCGATAAATTCGCTCGCCGAAGAGTTCAAGGACCAGAGCAAATTCATCGGCATCCATTTCTTCTCGCCGGTCGAGAAGATGATGCTGGTGGAGATCATCGTCGGCAAGAACACCGGCGACGTCGCGCTCGCCACCGCGCTGGATTACGTCCGCGCGATCAGCAAGACGCCCATTGTGGTGAATGACTCGCGCGGCTTCTTCGCCAACCGCTGCGTATTGCGTTTCACCGCCGAAGGTCTGGAAATGCTGATGGAAGGCGTGCCGCCGGCGATGATCGAGAACACCGCGAAGATGGCGGGTATGCCGGTCGGGCCGCTGTCATTGTCCGATGAAGTCGCGCTCGATCTGGTGCTCAAGATCATGAAGGCGACCGAAGCCGATCTCGGCGCCAACGCCATCGACCAGACCCAGAAGAAATTGCTGGTCGAGATGGTCGAGAAACAGGGCCGCTTCGGCCGCAAGAACGGCAAGGGCTTTTACGATTATCCCGAGAAGGGCAAGGGCCAGAAGAGCCTGTGGTCGGAACTGTCGGGCCTGCAGCCAAAACATCTCGATCCCGACACGCTCGACATCGAGGAGATGAAGCAGCGCTTCCTGGTGGTGCAGGCGGTGGAAGCCGCGCGCACCGTGGAGGATCATGTGATTACCGATCCGCGCGAGGCCGATGTCGGCTCGATCCTCGGCTTCGGATTCGCGCCGTTCACCGGCGGCACGCTGAGCTACATCGATTTCATGGGGACGAAGAAGTTCGTCGAATTGTGCCACAAGCTCGAGGCGAAATACGGCTCGCGCTTCGCGCCGCCAAAGCTTTTGGAAGAGATGGCCGCCAAGGGCGAGACCTTCTACGGCCGCTTCCCGCCGAAGAAGGCTGCGGCGTAGACCGGCGTGCCCCGGACGCAGTGCAGCGCTTAGCTTTTGCGAAGCGGTGCGCTGCAGAGCCGGGGTCGTAACGAACGCCGGTGTTTCGTACGGTCCCGGCTCTGCGCAGCAGCGTGAAGAACGCTGCAGCGCGTCCGGGACACGTAGCCCTCACGCCGCCTTCTGCGCCTGCGCTTCCATCGCCAGCGCGGCCTGGACATTCGGCCGTGCCGCGACGCGGTCCTTGAACGCCATCAGGGTCTTGAACTCCGACAGATCCATTCCGGTGCGTTCGGCCCATTTCAGCATCACGAACAGATAGCCGTCGGCGACGGTGAACTGCTTGCCCATCAGATAGTCGTGGCTGGCGAGCTGCGCGTCGGCATATTTGAACTTGCCCTTGATGCGGTCGCGGAAGAAGTTCTTCACCTCATCCGGAATCACCGGCTGGAACAGCGGGCTGAAATTCTTGTGCAGTTCGGTGGTGATGAAGTTAAGCCACTCCTGCAACTTGTAACGCTCGGGCGAGCCGGCGGCGGGCGCGAGATTCTTGGCCGGAGCCTTGTCGGCGATCATCTGCACGATGACCGGGCCTTCGGTGACCAACTCGCCGTTGTCGAGCTGCAGCGCCGGCACCTGACCCTTGGGATTGATCTTGGTGAAGTCGTCGCCGCTTTCGGTCTTTTTCGCCTTGAGATCTACCCGTACCAGTTCATGGGCAAGGCCGGCCTCATGAAGCGCGATGTGAGGAGACAGCGAACAGGCTCCGGGCGAATAATACAGCTTCATGACGAATTCCTTCCTGCGGATTATTGGTTATGGCGACCAAGTGATTAAATGCACTTGCATGAAATAGTCAAGATTGATGCAGCTGCATTTAGTGCGGTACACTCAACCGTCACATATGGACTAAACCATGAAACGCAAACCATCGACCGAGGCGACCGCCGCCTGGATTCGCCTGATGCGGCTTCAGAGCCGGGTGCTCGATGCCGTCGAGCAGGATTTGAAGAAGGCCGGCTTCCCGCCGCTTGCCTGGTATGACGCGCTGCTCGAACTGTCGCGCGCGCCATCAGGCGAAATGCGCCCGGTGGAACTGGAAAAGCAGATGCTGATCCCGCAATACTCGACCTCGCGCCTGATCGACCGGCTGGTGGACGAGGGATTGGCGGCGCGCCGCGAGTGCAAGATCGACAAGCGCGGCCAGTTCGTGGAAATCACCGAAACCGGACGCGAACTGCAGAAGAAAATGTGGAGCGCGTATTCCGCCGCGATCGAAAAACATGTCGGCTCGAAACTGTCGGACACGGATGCAGTAAAGCTTTGCGGACTGCTCGACCGGCTCGGCTGTTCGTGCGATGAGGCCCCGGCGCTGGCCGCCAGAGACGCCGCGTCCGCGCGATGATATCATTCTCACCTCCAGTGTTTGCGGACAACGCCGTCCGCAGCCGCCCCCGACACCGCGCGCGTTCGGTCGAAGCGCCCTTGATCCGGAATTTGTATGGCGCGTGACCAGATCGATATGACGCCGTTGCAGTCGCGTGACGAACTTGTCGCGTGGCTCGAAGCTGGCGTGAAGCCGCCATCCGAATTCCGGATCGGCACCGAACACGAGAAAACGCCGTTCACACTGGAGGGTCATAACCCCGTTCCGTATGAGGGCGTGCGCGGCATCGGCGCGCTGCTGGAAGGCATGAAGCTCTTGCTCGGATGGGAGCCGATCATGGAGCGCGGCAATATCATCGGGCTCTATGATGTCACGGGCGGCGGCGCGATATCGCTGGAGCCGGGCGGCCAATTTGAACTGTCCGGTGCGCCGGTGGAGACCGTGCATCAGACCCAATCCGAGTTGATGGCGCATCTGGCGCAGGTGCGCGAGATCGCCACCCCGCTGGGGATCGGCTTTCTCGGGCTTGGCATGACGCCGTCATGGTCACGCGCGCAGATTCCGGTGATGCCGAAGGGCCGCTACAAGATCATGACCGACTACATGCCGAAGGTCGGCGAATACGGCCTCGACATGATGTACCGGACCTGCACCGTGCAGACCAATCTCGACTTCTCGTCGGAAGCCGACATGGTCAAGAAGCTCAGGGTCTCGGTGGCGCTGCAGCCGGTGGCGACCGCGCTGTTCGCCAATTCGCCATTCACCGAAGGCAAGCCCAACGGTTTTCTGTCGTTCCGCTCGCAGATCTGGCGCGATACCGACAATGCGCGGTCGGGAATGATCCCGTGGGCGTTCGAGGACGGCATGGGGTTCGAGCGCTGGGTCGATTATGCGCTGGACGTGCCGATGTATTTCGTCAAGCGCGGTGATGAGTATATCGACGTCGCCGGTTCCTCGTTCCGCGCCTTCTTCGAGGGCAGGAACAATGTGTTTCCGGGCCAGCGGCCGACGCTGTCCGACTGGGCCAATCATCTCTCGACGATTTTCCCCGAAGTGCGGCTGAAGCGTTATCTGGAAATGCGCGGCGCCGACGGCGTGCCGTGGGGACGGTTGCCGGCGCTGCCGGCATTCTGGGTCGGACTGCTCTATGACGACACCAGCCTCAATGCGGCGTGGGACATCGTAAAATACTGGAACGCGCAGGAGCGGCAGGCGTTGCGCGACGACGTGCCGCGTCTCGGCTTCAAGGCCCGGATTCGGGATCGCTATCTGTTCGAAATCGCGCGGGAATGCCTGGTGCTGGCGCATGCCGGCCTGCGCCGGCGCGAGCACGTCGATCACCTCGGCCGTGACGAATCGCGTCATCTCGACCCGCTCGACCGGATTCTCGATGCCGGTCGCACCCCGGCCGAGGAGATGCTGGCGAAATTCCACGGCCCCTGGCAGGGCTCGGTGGACCCGGCGTATCGGGAATACGCGTTCTAAAACAGCGCGTTGGGTGCCGTTCATCTGACGTACAGAAACGCGCCCGTCAAATGGCGGTTCGTAACAACCACATCCTGACCGAAAGCAACTACGTATGTGGAGGACCCGCCTGCTCAAGGCGTGTTTGCTGACGCTCCTGATCGGCGCGAATGTCACCGCTACGCGCGCGGCGTGGGCGCAGGCCAATTTCGACCGGCCCGGCGGCGATTACACGCGCTCGCCGGTCCCGTCAGGCGATCCGGCGGACTGCGCTTTGGTATGCGAGCGCGACAAGCGCTGCCGGGCCTGGAGCTTCAATTATCCGACCGACGCCGAGGGCGGCGCGGTGTGCTGGCTCAAGAGCAATGTCCCGGCGCGGACGCAGGATAATTGCTGCGTCTCCGGCGTACGCGGCGCCGGCGTGGTCGAGCAGCGCACCGGTCCGGTCGAATCGTCGATCGACCGGTTCGGCGGTGACTACAGGAATTTCGATCTGGAAGGCCGCGAGGGCGAGGAGGCCTGCAAGGCCGCCTGCACCGCCGACAACAAGTGCCGCGCCTGGACCTATGCGCGGCCGGGCTATGTCGGCAAGGACGCGCACTGCTATCTGAAAAAAGACATCAAGCCGCCGCGCCGCAAGCCGGGGTTTATTTCGGGCGTGGTGAGGTAGCGTTCGATTTCGCGTCGAATTGCTTCACCGCTTTCGTTGAAGCCAGCGTCCGCCAGTGCCGCCGCAGCAGCGGCTCGACCGTGGTGCGTTTTGCTTTCGACAGCCGGATCAGCACCATCGGATAATCTTTGTAGTGATCGGTGAAGTAGAACACCTTCGGCTGGCTCTCCACCAGCATGTCGCGCTCGTCCCGCGGCACGCCCGGCATCACCAGGCTGTCGCCGTCTTCCTTAAGCCGCACCAGCAGCCTCTTGCGCACCTTCAGCGCCGGCGTGCCGTAGGAGGTGCCGTCCTCGACTTCGGGCCACGCAAGCGAGAGCTTTCTGATATCGTCGAAGGTCATTTCACTGTTTCGATTTCCGCCGGCGGCAGCACCGTCAATTCCGGCCACAGCAAAGCCCATCGCGCGGTCTTTGTGCGATAGGCGGTGGCGGAAAAGTTCGGCGTGATATTGGGCCGCACGATCATGTCTTCCAACTCGTCAAATCCAAATGGTGCGTAGACGTGGTCGCCGCTATCGGTGCGTTGGATGCCGACTTGCGTGCATCGCGTGAGAAAGCGATCGATACCTTGCTTCGAATTCTGCAAAACGGGGTAGGGCGTGCCGTGCTTTTGTTCGTACCACAGATGCACGCGCGCCTGGTTGCGCACCTCGATGCGGACGCCAAGACGCGCCGAGGTCTCGCGCAAGCGGCCGATCACGCGGTCTTCCGCTTCCCACGACAGATCCGGATCGAAATAAAACACGTCGTAATCGGCGATGCCGTAGCCGGCCGCACGCCCGGTCTGGATATTCCAGATGGTTTGCGTGAGACACCCGGAGACGATCCACGCATCCGGCAATTCAAGCCGCATCAATGCGTCGAGAAGTGCATCGTTAATTGGATTGCGGAGCGCCAGATTGCGAAAATCGTCGGCGTTCATCCGGAGCGACTCCAAGAGCGCCGTCATGGCCGGGCAAAAGCACGAAGCGCGTCTTCGCGCTAGATGTCCCGGCCATCCACGTCTTGCTTCAATTCCGTTAAGACGTGGATGCCCGGCACAAGGCCGGGGCATGACGAATCAATGCACGCTGGTGAAAAACCGCGCGACGCGAAAACCCGACAGCCAGGTCCAGACCGGCTGGCTCTTGGTGGCGAAGTCCCAGGAGCCCACGATCGCGTCGACGCGGCCGACCAGATTGTCGGTCGGCAGCAGCCCGACGCCGCCTTCGTGCACCGGCACGCGGCTGTCGGCGGAGTTATCGCGGTTGTCGCCCATCACGAACAGGCGGTCCTTCGGCACGATTACTTCCGGCGTGTCGTCGAGCCGGCCATGATCGTACATCTTGAAAATGGTGTGGGTGACGCCGCCGGGCAGCGTTTCGACATAACGATACGCCGGCTCGCTGGCGCCGTTGTCGTCTTCGACTTGGCCGATGCCATCAGGCTTCAGCGCCACCGGATTGCCGTTGATATGGAGCACGCCCTGCCGCATCTGGATGCGGTCGCCGGGCAATCCGACAACGCGTTTCACCCACGCCTGCGAACGGTCGCCCGGCCAGCGGAACACCACGACGTCGCCGCGCTTCGGTATCGCGCCGAATACCCGTCCGGTCTCCGGAAAGGCGATGTGGATCGGCAGCGAGGCCGCGCCGTAACCGTAGGGGTATTTCGATGCCAGCATCGCGTCGCCGATCAGCAGTGTCGGCTCCATCGAGGGCGACGGCACGTAGAACGGCTCCGCCAACGCGCCCTTGGCGACCAGCACCAGCAGCACGATCGCCGCCACCTGCACCAACTGGCCGCGCCAGCGCTGCGCCGTCGATGCCGCAGTTTTCGTCTCCGTGCTCATTAGCCCGTCCCTCCTACCGTGATGCGTTCCATCCGCAACGTCGGCTGGCCGACGCCGACCGGCACGCCCTGGTCGTTCTTGCCGCAGGTGCCGATGCCGGAATCCAGCGCCAGATCGTTGCCGATCATGGTGATGCGATGCAGGTCGGTCGGGCCGTTGCCGATCAGCATCGCGCCCTTCAGCGGCGCGCCAATCTTGCCGTTCTCGATCTTGTAGGCCTCGGTGCACTGGAACACATATTTGCCCGAAGTGATATCGACCTGGCCGCCGCCGAAATTCGCGGCAAAGATTCCGTTCTTCACCGAGGCCAGGATTTCCGCCGGGTCGCGCTGGCCCGCGAGCATGTAGGTGTTGGTCATGCGCGGCATCGGCACATGGGCGTGGCTCTGGCGGCGGCCGTTGCCGGTCGGCTTCATGTTCATCAGCCGCGCGTTCTGGCGGTCCTGCATGTAGCCGACCAGGATGCCGTCCTCGATCAGCACGGTGCGATTGGTCGGCGTGCCCTCATCGTCGATCGACAGCGAGCCGCGTCGCGACGAAATGGTGCCGTCATCGACCACGGTGACGCCCTTGGCCGCGACCTGCTGGCCCATCAGGCCCGCGAAAGCCGAGGTCTGCTTGCGGTTGAAATCGCCCTCCAGCCCATGCCCGACGGCTTCGTGCAGCATCACGCCGGGCCAGCCCGGCCCGAGCACCACGTCCATTTCGCCGGCGGGGGCGGGGACCGATTCGAGATTGACCATGGCTTCGCGAATGGCGCCGTCGGCGGCCTCGCGCCACGCCTTGGTCTCGATGAAACGCGCATAGCCTTCGCGGCCGCCATAGCCCTTGCTGCCGCTTTCCTGCCGATCGCCTTGTCCGGCAACCACCGAAACATTGACCCGCACCAGCGGGCGGATGTCGCGATAGCTCTCGCCGTCGGGCCGCAGGATTTCCACCACTTGCCAAGTGGCGCCGAGGCTGACCGAAACCTGCCGCACCCGCGGATCCTTGTCGCGGACGTAAGCGTCGATCTCGGCCAGCAGTTTTACTTTCGATTCGAAGTCCGGCCCATCGAGCGGATTGTCGTCGCCATAAAGCCGCACATTGGTGTGCGCGGGCGCCGCCGCAAACGTCCCGTCATAACCGCCGCGCACCGCATGCACCGCATCCGCGGCGCGGATCAGCGCCGGCATCGACACGTCGGACGAATGCGCATAACCGACCGCGTCGTCCTTGACGGCCCGCAGCCCGAAACCCTGGCTGGTGTCATAGGTCGCCTGCTTCAGCCGCCCATTGTCGAACATCAGCGCTTCGGTCTGGGCATATTCCAGGAACAACTCGCCGTCGTCGGCGCCGGCAAGTCCGCGGGCGACTTCGTTGCGTACGGCGTCGCGGTCGAGATTGGCGCGGTCGAGCAGGGAGGAGGTGGCAAGGTTGGTCATGGGCATTCCGTTGTCGGAGGGGCGAATCCAAGATAGTCGTTCCCCGGCCATTCCGCGAGGGGCGGAATCAACCCGATGGCCGGAACATGAACGCGATCGAAATTGTCCCGATAACGCAGGACCATATCGAGGGCTTTCATCGAGCCCTCGATATCGTGGCGCGGGAGCGGCGATATCTGGCGTTCCTGGAAGCCCCGCCGATCGAGGCGATGCGGTCGTTCGTGCTTGACAATATCAAGCGCGGCCATCCCCAGTTTGTCGCTGTATCGGCTGGCGACGTGGTCGGCTGGTGCGATGTGACGCCGATGAGCAGGCCGATCCAGGCGCATCGCGGGGTTTTCGGAGTAGGGCTGTTGCCGCAATTCCGCGGCCAGGGTATCGGCACCAAGCTGATCCGATCGGCGCTCGCCGCGGCACGAGCCTATGGGCTTCACCGGATCGAATTGACGGTGCGCGAGCACAACACCGGCGCCATCGCGCTTTACAAGAAAGAAGGCTTCGTCATCGAGGGAGTGCAGCGCGACGCGATTTTGGTCGATGGCGTTTACGAGAATGTGGTGTGTATGGCGGTGTTGTTTTAAGGGCGACGCCGTTTTATCACGGCAGCTTATCATACCCCTCGCCAATCCCGTTCAGGCTCAGCGGAAATCCGATCCCCTCTTCCGGCGTCTCGAAAATAATGAAGGTCGCGGTCTTGGCCGTCCGCAATTGCCCGAGCAGCTTGTCGTCCATCACGACTTCGGCAACGCAGCCGTTGGGCAGGCAACGGACAAAACCGGCGCGGCCGACGTCGACATTGTCGAGTTTTAGCCCCAAGCCGGACGGCAGCAGCACGCCTAAAGGCGCTACCACCCGCATCAGCTTGCTCTTCTGATCGGCGGTCTTCAGCACGATCACGGTCAGGCCGGCGTTGGAGCGGTCTTCCGCCACCACGCTCTGGATCAGGGCGCATTGCTCGGCCTGCGCGCCCGGCGGGGTGTCGCAGCGGATTTGCCAGTCGCCGTGCACCGAGCGGACGGCGCCCTGGGCGTTCGCGGCGGCGGTGAGGCCGAAAAACAGGGCCGCGGCAAGCGCACCGGCCACAATCTGGTATCTCGCCTGCTGTCTGAAAAACCCCATCCGGGTCGATCCCTTAAGGTTCTTGGCAATCTCGTTCGGAACACTGGACTGATCGGCAATGACGGCGCCTTGAAGGCGGTTCGGCGCCGGAACGGGCCGCTCCACGGCTGCGAATCAGGTTCCTGTGGAGCAACCCCTCTGTGCCTACATCGGACAATCCGGCTGTCAAGCGCCGCGGGGCTGCAAAAGTAGGCGTTTCGCCTTATTTCTAAGTAAAATGCGACGCCGGGACGTGAGCGGCGAATGCATCTCTCCGCGCCTTACTACTGCATTGCGAGAGGCTGCGAATTATGGTTTGAGAGGCTTGATTTCGACGTGTTCTAACGATCCGGCTCTGGTACTTCTGAAGTACTTCCCGCGGCCGTTGTCGGGACGCGGATCGTGCAGCATTTTTCGCCAATCGGCGGGGTGCTTTGGAGCTAAGTGATGAGGAGCGCGAGCGGCATGAAGATGTCGAAGGGCCTGAGTGGCCGCCGGTTGCTGGGGTTGGCCGTTGTCGGAGCCGCGCTAACTTTCGGCGGGACAGCATTCGCCGAATTGGGGCAGCCCGCGCCGTGGGAATGGAGGCTGCAGGAAGCGGCGACGCCGGTGATGGAAAGCATCGTCTGGTTCCACAATTTCCTGTTCTGGCTGATCACGATCATCACGCTGTTCGTGCTGGCGCTGCTGATCATCGTGATGGTGAAGTTCAACGCCAAGAAAAATCCGGTCCCCTCCAAGACCACGCATAACACGCTGATCGAGGTGGCCTGGACCCTGATCCCCGTGCTGATCCTGGTCGACATCGCGGTGCCGTCGTTTCGGCTGCTGTTCCAGGAACTCGATATCCCGAAAGCCGATCTGACCATCAAGGCCACCGGCAAGCAGTGGTACTGGAGCTACGCCTATCCCGATAACGGCAAGTTCGAATTCGATTCGCTGCTGGCCCAGGACAAGAAGCCCCGGCTGCTCGGCGTCGATAACGAGATGGTGGTGCCGGTCAACAAGGTGGTCCGGATCCAGACCATCGGCGCCGACGTGATCCACTCCTTCGCGGTGCCGGCCTTCGGCATCAAGATCGACTCGGTGCCCGGCCGTCTCAACGAGACTTGGTTCAAGGCCACCAAGGAAGGCATGTTCTACGGCCAGTGTTCCGAATTGTGCGGCAAGGATCACGCCTTCATGCCGATCGTGGTGCGGGTGGTGAACGATTCTGAATTCGCGGCCTGGGTTGAGGGGGCGAAGAAGAAGTTCGCGGCCAACCCGGCTAACTCGCTCGCCTCAGTTGGTGCGGCGGCGCAGTAAGCAGGCCGCTCACGTGGCAATCGGACAAGGGCGACGGGGACCGCGAGGTTCCGAAGGACTGCAAGACAGGATTTGAAAATGGCAACGACCGCAGCAACACCGGCTCACGACGATCACGCGCACGACGATCATGAGCATGCCCATCCGACCGGATGGCGGCGCTTCGTCTATTCGACCAACCACAAGGACATCGGCACGATGTACCTCGTGTTCGCGATCATCGCCGGCGTCATCGGTGCGGCGATGTCGATCATGATCCGCATCGAGCTGATGTATCCCGGCGTGCAGATTTTCCACGAGACCCACACCTACAATGTGTTCGTGACCTCGCACGGCCTGATCATGATCTTTTTCATGGTGATGCCGGCGATGATCGGCGGCTTCGGCAACTGGTTCGTGCCGCTGATGATCGGCGCGCCCGACATGGCGTTCCCGCGCATGAACAACATCTCGTTCTGGCTGCTGCCGGCTTCGTTCGCACTGCTGCTGATCTCGACCTTCGTCGAGGGTGAGCCCGGCGCCAATGGCGTCGGCGCGGGCTGGACCATCTACGCGCCGCTATCGACCACGGGCCATCCGGGACCGGCGGTCGATTTCGCGATCCTGTCGCTGCATCTGGCCGGCGCCTCGTCGATATTAGGCGCCATCAACTTCATCACCACGATCTTCAACATGCGCGCGCCGGGCATGACCCTGCACAAGATGCCGCTATTCGTGTGGTCGATCCTGGTGACGGTGTTCCTGCTGCTGCTGGCACTGCCGGTGCTGGCTGGCGCCATCACCATGCTGCTCACCGACCGCAATTTCGGCACCACGTTCTTCTCCGCCGACGGCGGCGGCGATCCGGTGCTGTTCCAGCATCTGTTCTGGTTCTTCGGCCATCCCGAAGTCTACATCCTGATCCTGCCGGGCTTCGGCATGGTCAGCCAGATCGTCTCCACCTTCTCGCGCAAGCCGGTGTTCGGCTATCTCGGCATGGCCTATGCGATGGTGGCGATCGGCGGCATCGGCTTTGTGGTGTGGGCGCACCACATGTACACCGTCGGGATGTCGTCGGCGACCCAGGCCTACTTCGTCGCCGCCACCATGGTGATCGCGGTGCCTACGGGAGTGAAGATCTTCTCCTGGATCGCCACCATGTGGGGCGGCTCGATCGAGTTCAAGACGCCGATGCTGTGGGCGATCGGCTTCATCTTCCTGTTTACGCTGGGCGGCGTTACCGGCGTCGTGCTGGCGAACGCGGGCGTCGATCGCGTGCTGCAGGATACCTATTACGTGGTCGCGCACTTCCATTACGTGCTGTCGCTGGGTGCGGTGTTCGCGATCTTCGCCGGCTGGTACTACTGGTTCCCGAAAATGTCCGGTTACATGTACAACGAGACCATTGGCAAGCTGCACTTCTGGGTGACGTTCATCGGCGTCAACCTGGTGTTCTTCCCGCAGCACTTCCTCGGTCTGTCCGGCATGCCGCGCCGTTACGTCGATTATCCCGACGCCTTTGCGGGGTGGAATCTGGTGTCGTCGCTCGGCTCCTACATTTCCGGGTTCGGCGTGCTGATCTTCATCTACGGCGTGGTCGATGCCTTCGTGCGCAAGCAACAGGCCGCTGATAATCCGTGGGGCCCCGGCGCCACCACGCTGGAATGGACGCTGCCGTCGCCGCCGCCGTTCCACCAGTTCGAAGTGCTGCCGCGCGTGCAGTAAGGATAACTCGTCGTCCCCGCGAAAGCGGGGACCCAGTACACTCGGACGTATCGTTATTAACGTCTGGCACAACGCGTACTGGGTCGCCCGGTCAAGCCGGGCGATGACACCGATCTAGACGAAAGAGACCATTGTCGATCGTTGAACACCATATCGATCTTGCCGCACCCCGGATTTCCGAGGCGGGAGTTGCCGACTACATCGCGCTGCTAAAACCGCGGGTGATGTCGCTGGTGATCTTCACCGCCCTGGTCGGCCTCGTGATCGCACCTGTTCATGTTCACCCGGTGCTTGCGTTTACCTCGATCCTCTGCATCGCAGTCGGCGCCGGCGCGTCAGGCGCGCTAAATATGTGGTACGAGGGCGATATCGACGCGCTGATGTCGCGCACCGCCAACCGGCCGATCCCGCGCGGCCGCGTCACCGAGCCGGAAGCGCTGGCGTTCGGCATGATCCTGGCGTTCTTCTCGGTGATGACGCTCGGCATCCTGGTCAACTGGTTCGCCGGCGCGCTGCTCGCCTTCACGATCTTCTTTTACGTCGTGATCTACACCATGATGCTGAAGCGCTGGACCGCGCAGAACATCGTGATCGGCGGCGCCGCCGGCGCGTTGCCGCCTGTCGTGGCGTGGGTGGCGGCGACCGGGTCGCTGTCGGCCGAGCCGATCCTGCTATTCCTCATCATCTTCTTCTGGACCCCGCCGCATTTCTGGGCGCTGGCGCTGTTCCGCAATGACGACTACACGCGTGCCGGCGTGCCGATGCTTCCCGTCGTCGCAGGCCCCGACGCGACCCGGCTGCAGATTCTGCTTTATACGGTGGTGCTGGTCGCGATTGCGGTAGCACCTTGGCCGCTCGGCTATTTCGACGCGGTGTACGGCATCGCCTCGCTGATCCTGGGCGGCGGAATGCTGGTGCTCGCGGTCAACGTGTACCGGCATCGCGACGGCGTCGAGGCATCGCGCGCCACGCGAAAACTGTTCGCCTTTTCCATTTTCTATCTGTTCGCGCTGTTTGCGACCCTGCTGCTTGAAGTCGTCGTCCGCGCCATCGCGCCGTTGATCTGGTAGGGGGCGCATGACGATCGATGGACGACAAGCAGGAGCCCAAAGGTATCGTCCTCACCGAGGCGCAGAAGAAAAGCCGTCGCGAGCGATCGATCGCCATCGCTTTGGCGCTCGGCGTTCTGGTGGTGCTGTTTTTCGCGGTCACCATGGTCAAGGGACCCGGCGTTCTCGTGCGGCCGATGTGATGTGATGGAGAAAGAATCGCCGGACATGACGCAGCAGCCAAACACCAACCGCAAGGTTGCGCCGCGCCGTGGCCTCGGCCGCGACGCGACCGTGGCGGCGCTGTGCGGCGTGTTCGTGGTGCTGATGGTCGGCGCCGCCTACGCGGCGGTGCCGTTCTACAACTGGTTCTGCCGCGCCACCGGCTTCAACGGCACTACCCAGGTCGCGACATCAGGCCCGGCTTCTGCGCCGCTGGCGCGGACCATCGCGGTGCGTTTCGATTCTAACGTCGCCGGCGGACTGCCGTGGAAATTCGAACCGGAGCAAACCAAGATCGAAGTGCGGATCGGCGAGGTCGTCACCGTATATTACACCGTGACCAACCAGTCGGCGCGGACCACCATTGGGCAGGCCGCTTACAATGTGACGCCGCTGACGGTCGGATCGTACTTCCAGAAGATCAACTGCTTCTGCTTCACCGAACAGACCTTGGCGGCGGGCGAGAAGCGCGAGATGCCGGTGGTGTTCTATGTCGATCCCAAGCTTGCCGCCGATAGCGACAATGACGGGCTCAACACCATCACGCTATCCTATACGTTCTATCCAGTGCGCGAGCCCGAGCCGAAGCCTTTGGCTGCGAGCGAGCCGGACAAACGCAAGGGATCCCTTTGATCGTTTCGATCTGAGGATTTGATTTTTGAGACGAGACGTGCCGAATAGGCACCGCTAACGGAGAGACTGCAATGGCTACGGCGCAAGTCAAGCACCACGACTACCACCTCGTCGATCCCAGTCCATGGCCGATCGTCGGCGCCGTCGCCGCCTTCATCATGGCCGTCGGCGCGATCACCTGGATGCACCATATGTTCGCCGCGGCGCCGATTATTTTCGGCATCGGCACCATCGGCGTGCTCTACACCATGGCGAGCTGGTGGGCCGATGTGATCCGCGAAGCCCAGTACAAGGGCGACCACACCCGTGTGGTGCAGATCAGTCATCGCTACGGGATGATCCTGTTCATCGCCTCCGAAGTGATGTTCTTCGTCGCCTGGTTCTGGGCGTTCTTCAACTCGTCGCTATTCCCGGCCGATCCGGTTCATATGACGCGTGAAGCGCTGTTCGGCGGCGTCTGGCCGCCGAAGGGCATCGAGACCTTCGACCCCTGGCATCTGCCGCTGTTGAACACGCTGCTGCTGCTCACCTCGGGCACCACGGTCACCTGGGCGCATCACGCGCTGCTGGAGAACGACCGGCAGGGCCTGAAATACGGCCTGATCCTGACCGTGCTGCTGGGTGCTGCGTTCACCTGCGTGCAGGCCTACGAATACAGCCACGCCGCGTTCAGCTTCGCCGGCAATATCTATGGCGCGACCTTCTTCATGGCGACCGGCTTTCACGGCTTCCATGTGCTGGTCGGCACCATCTTCCTGCTGGTGTGCCTGTTCCGCGCCTATGCCGGCCACTTCACCCCGACCCAGCATCTCGGCTTCGAATTCGCCGCCTGGTACTGGCATTTCGTCGACGTGGTGTGGCTGTTCCTGTTCATCTGCATTTACGTGTGGGGGCACGGCGCCGAAACCATGGCGCACGGCGCGCATTGAACTCGGACTTACGTGCTACAAGGGGCGGCCGCAGGGCCGCCCTTTTTGTTTACGTTCCCGGACGCTGCGCGGCAGCGTAAAGAACCTGCACCGCGTCCGGACACGAAAGAAATCGATGCAAGAAGACACGTTACCCACGGTAGCCCAAAGCGCACTGCGCGGCCTTGCCTGCAAATGTCCGCGCTGCGGCAAGGGTAAGCTGTATCAGGGATTTCTCACGCTGCGGCCGACCTGCGAGAACTGCGGGCTGGACTACGCCTTCATCGATTCCGGCGATGGCCCCGCCGTCTTCATCATCATGATCGCGGGCGCCATCGTGGTTGGTTGCGCGCTGATCGTCGAAGTCAAATACCAGCCGCCGTTCTGGCTGCACGCCGCGTTGTGGCTGCCGCTGATCCTGGTGACCACGCTATTGCCGCTGCGCTCGATGAAGGCGCTCTTGATCGCGCTGCAATTCCACCACAAGGCGGCGGAAGGCCGGCTGATCGATCGCAAACCGTGATGACCGCAAGCTCCGCACCCCGCCGCGGCGCCGCCGGTCTCGCAATCTTCACGCTGTTGATATTGGCGCTGCTGATCGGACTCGGCGTCTGGCAGTTGCAGCGCCGGGTCGAGAAGCATGCGCTGATCGCAGCCCTGACCGAGCGCCTCGCCGCGGCGCCGGAAGCACTGCCGTCATCCGCGCAATGGAGCGCGCTGACGCCGGCGCGCAACGAATTCCGCCGCGTGCGGTTTTCCGCGACCTACGAAGTGCGCCCCGACGCGATGGTTTACAGCGCCGGCTCCGCCATCCGCGAAGATATTTCCGGTCCGGGCACCTGGGCCCTTCTGCCCGCGCAATTGCCGGGCGGAGAGACCGTCGTGGTCAACGCCGGATTCGTGCAAAACACCATGCAGGACCGCGCGCAGCAGGACCGCGCGGTGACTCGGCTTATCACCGGCGCACCGGTGACGTTGACCGGCTACATCCGCTTTCCGGAATCCGCGGGCGCGCTGACGCCGCGGGAAAATCTCGGCAAGCGGCTGTGGTTTACGCGCGATCATCTTGCGATGGCGCGCGCGCTTGGCTGGGGCGATGTCGCGCCGTTTTATGTCGATCTGGAATCGCCGGTACCGGAAAGCGGCATTCCAAAACCCGGACCGCTTGAGGTCAATCTCAAGGATGATCACCTGCAATACGCCATCACCTGGTTCGGCCTTGCCGGCGCTGTGGTGATTGCATTCGGGGTGTGGATGCGAGGGCAAAGATCATGAGCGACATTTCACCATCCCGCACGGCGCTGATCGTCATCGACGTGCAGCGCGCATTCGATGAATGGGAGGCCGCCGGCAAGCGGCGAAATAATCCGCACGCCCTTGCGCGGATCGTCGAATTGCTGGCCGCGTTCCGAGCCAGCGGCACGCCGATTTTCCACATTCGCCATGAGGGCGTGCGTCCGAATTCCTCCTTCGCCCCGGGAGGGACCGGTTATCCGGTCAAGGATGAGGCGCGCGAGATGGAAGGAGAGGCCGTTATCGTCAAACGGGTCAACAGCGCCTTCATCGGCACCGATCTGGAGGCGCGGCTGCGCGCCGCCGGGATCGAGACCTTGATGATCTGCGGTGCGACGACAAATCATTGCGTGGAGACGACGACGCGGATGGCCGGGAATCTCAGATTCGACGCGCGGCTCGTGCGCGACGCGACCTGGACGTTCGACCGGGTGGGACCGGATGGCGACGCGCATTCGGCCGAGGATATCCATGCGATGACCCTGGCGAACCTCAATGGCGAATTCGCCAGGATCATGTCGGCTTCCGAGGCGATCGCTTGGCTGAATGACGCGGCAGGGTAAACAACCGCATTTCCCCTTCCCCCCAAAACGCTTTATGGTGCCGCGCGACTTAGCCACCAGCGAGGTCGATAACCCATCAATATCAAAGGCTTGGCCGCGCGTGCCGCCTTTGGAGGACGGCTTGACGCGATATATTTCGACACGGGGGGAGGCCCCCACACTGGGTTTCTGCGACGTGATGCTGACCGGGCTTGCCCGCGATGGCGGCCTCTACGTGCCCGAAGTCTGGCCGCGGCTCGCGCCGGAGACCATCGCTGGATTTTTCGGCCGCCCGTATTGGGAGGTCGCGGTCGATGTCATAAGGCCATTCGTCGCCGGCGAGATATCCGATGCCGATCTCGGTCGCATGGCCAATGAAGCCTACGCCACGTTCCGTCATCCGGCAGTGGTGCCGCTGAGCCAGACCAGCCCCAACCAGTTCGTGCTGGAGCTGTTTCACGGCCCGACGCTGGCATTCAAGGATGTCGCGATGCAGCTGATCTCGCGGCTGATGGATCACGTGCTGGCGCAGCGCGCGCAGCGTATCACCATCGTGGTCGCAACCTCAGGCGACACCGGGGGTGCCGCGGTCGATGCATTCGCGGGTCTCGACAATGTCGATCTCATCGTGCTGTTTCCGCACGGCCGCATCTCCGACGTGCAGCGGCGGATGATGACGACGACGGGCGCCGCCAATGTTCATGCACTGGCGATCGAAGGCAACTTCGACGATTGCCAGGCGATCGTGAAGGGGATGTTCAACCATCACAAGTTTCGCGATTCCGTCGCGCTGTCCGGCGTCAATTCCATCAACTGGGCGCGGATCGTTGCGCAAGTGGTTTACTATTTCACCTCCGCCGTCGCCCTCGGCGCGCCGGCGCGCACCGTCGACTTCACCGTGCCGACGGGAAACTTCGGCGACATTTTTGCGGGCTATGTGGCGAAGCGGATGGGCTTGCCGGTTCGCTGGCTGCGCATCGCCGCCAATGTCAACGATATCCTGGCGCGCACGCTGAAAACCGGCATCTACGAAGTGCGCGAGGTGCATGCCACCGCGTCGCCATCGATGGACATCCAGGTGTCGTCGAATTTCGAGCGCCTGCTGTTCGAAGCATCGGGGCGCGATGCAGCTTTGGTGCGAGGCCTGATGGCGTCGCTTAATCAGTCTGGACGCTTCGTGCTGCCGGATGCGGTGCTGGCGGCGGTTCGCAAGGAATTCGACGCCGGCCGCGCCGACGAGACCGAGACCAATGCGGCGATCCGCGCCGCGTGGCGCGAGGCCGGTATTCTGGTCGATCCGCATACCGCGGTGGCGCTGGCGGTGGCGGACCGCGACACGTCGGACTCCAGCATTCCGAACATCGTGCTCTCGACCGCGCATGCGGCGAAATTTCCCGATGCGGTGGAAGCCGCCTGCGGCGTGCGGCCGCAATTGCCGGCGTGGCTCGAGGGCCTGATGACCAGGCAAGAGCACATGAAAGTCATGAAGAACGACCAAAGTGAGGTCGAACGGTTCGCGCTGTCGGTCAGCCGCGCCGCGAAACAAGGAGTTGCCGGATGAGCGTCGATGTCACCAAGCTTCCCTCCGGCCTGACGGTTATCACCGACACCATGCCGCATCTCGAGACCGCGGCGCTCGGTGTCTGGACCGGTGTGGGCGGCCGCGATGAGAAGCCGAACGAACACGGCATCTCGCATCTTCTGGAACACATGGCATTCAAGGGCACGGCGACGCGCTCCTCGCGCGAGATCGTCGAGGAGATCGAGGCGGTCGGCGGCGATCTCAACGCCGGCACCAGCGTGGAGACCACTGCCTATTATGCGCGGGTGATGAAGGCCGACGTGCCGCTGGCGCTTGACGTGCTCTCGGACATTCTCGCCAATCCGTCTTTCGTGCCGGACGAGCTGGAACGCGAGAAGAGCGTGATCGTGCAGGAGATCGGCGCCGCGCAGGATACGCCCGACGACGTGGTGTTCGAGCATCTCAACGAGCTCTGCTATCCCGATCAGCCGATGGGGCGCTCGCTGCTGGGAACGGCGAAGACCTTGAAGAAATTCGATCGCGACATACTGCGCGGCTACCTCACCACGCATTATCGCGGTCCGGACATGGTGGTAGCCGCGGCGGGCGCCGTTGATCACAAGCGCGTTGTGGAGGATGTGACGCGGCGGTTCGCAAGCTTCGACGGCACCCCGGCCCCAAAACCGCAATCGGCGATGTTCGGCAAGGGCGGCTCAAAGGTGGTGCATCGCGAGCTCGAGCAGGCGCATCTGACGCTGGCGCTGGAAGGCCTGCCGCAATCGGACCTGTCGCTGTTCAGCCTGCAGGTGTTCACCAACATTCTCGGCGGCGGCATGTCATCGCGGCTGTTCCAGGAAGTGCGCGAGAAGCGCGGGCTGTGCTACTCGATCTACACCTTCCACGCGCCCTATACCGACACCGGCTTTTTCGGACTTTACACTGGCACCGATCCGGGTGACGCGCCGGAAATGATGGAAGTCGTCGTCGATGTCATCAACGACGCGGTCGAGACCCTGACCGAAGCGGAGATCGCACGCGCGAAAGCCCAGATGAAGGCCGGGCTGCTGATGGCGCTGGAGAGCTGCAGCGCCCGTGCCGAACAGCTGGCGCGGCATATGCTGGCCTACGGGCGGCCGCTGACGGTGCCCGAACTGATGGCCCGGATCGACGCCGTCAGCGTCGAATCGACCCGCAACGTCGCGCGGGGGCTGTTGTCGCGCAGCCGGCCCGCGGTGGTGGCACTCGGCAGCGGCAGGGGGCTGGACAGGGCGGTCGGTTTTGCGGAAGGATTGACCAAATCGAAGGTGAAGACGCTGCTTCATTGAGGGTGCGTCCTTCGAGGCTTAAGGGGAATAGGCCATGGCCCTGTTTCGTCTGCCATCCAGCGCGCCGCCGGCACTCGCGCCACGCGGCCATGGCTTGCTGTTGCGCGCGCCGCAAATGTCCGACTTTTTGCAATGGGCGCAGCTGCGTGAACACAGCCGGGCGTATCTTACGCCATGGGAGCCGATCTGGCCGTCGGACGACCTCACCCGCGCCGGTTTCCGACGCCGGCTGCGGCGTTATGCCGAAGACATCGCCGCCGACCGCTCCTATCCGTTCATCGTGTTCCGGGAATCCGACGGCGCCATGATCGGCGGGGTGACGCTGGCCAATGTCCGCCGCGGCATCGTGCAGGCCGGCACCATCGGCTACTGGATCGGCGAACCCCACGCGCATCGCGGCCACATGACCGCGGCGCTGCGCGTGCTGCTGCCGTCGCTGTTCGGCGAACTCAATCTGCACCGCATCGAGGCCGCCTGCATTCCCTCCAATGCGCCGTCGATCCGGGTTCTGGAAAAATGCGGGTTTAGCCGCGAAGGACTGGCGCGGCGCTATCTCTGCATCAACGGCGTCTGGCAGGATCACCTGCTGTTCGGCCTGCTGCACGAGGACTTTCGCGGATGATCCTTTGCAACTGCCATGGGTTCGCCGCCATTGCCCTGCTATAAGCCGCGCCGGGGGACGACGGTGCGAGACGCCGGGGATGTCGGAATGGATGAAAAAAAGCGTTTGATGCCTGCGGTCGCGCGACCGGGCCGGCGGGGAATCGCGATACTGGTCATGGCCGGAATCTGCTGCGGCATGGTTGCTTCGCCAGCGTCGGCGCAGTCGATCACCGATCGCTTCAAATCGTTGTTCGGTGGCGGAAATTCGGAGCCGGCCGACGGGAAACCGTCGGTGCCGTCCGAACCGGGCCAGGAAGGCGGCGGGCTGACCTGTCCCGATGTCAAAATTCGCGCCGGCGCATCTACCTACGCGGTCGGCCTGCCCGGCAAAACCGCGGCCGGCAGCGATCTGCGTTATCAGGCAACCATCACCCGCACCGCGCGCGACTGCAATCTCAGCGGCGGCCAGATCGCCGCGCGAATCGGCATTCAGGGTCGGGTCATTGTCGGCCCCGCCGGCGCGCCTGCCACCGTCGAGATACCGCTGCGCGTCGCCGTGGTGCAGGGCGGTATCAACGAGAAGACCATCACCACCACCGTAGTTCGGACCACGGTGTCGATGGGCGAGGGCTTGAGCGTGCCGTTCAGCGTGGTCGCAGAAGACGTGGCCTATCCGGCGGTATCGCCCGATATCAACGACCTCTATGTGTTCTATATCGGCTTCGATCCGCAGGCGCTGAAGCCCGAGCCGAAGCCGAAAGTGGTGAAGAAGAAGTAGCCATGACTGTCATCGCCCGGCTTGACCGGGCGACCCAGTACACGTCGCTCTATCATTGACGCTCTGGAGTACTGGGTCCCCGCTTTCGCGGGGACGACACCTGAGATCAGTTCAGCTTGGCGCGGACTTCGTCGATGCCCTTGGCTAGAAGATCGTCGGCGACCGGTCCCTTTACCGATTGCGACAGGATCGTGGACGCCGCGGTGACCGCAGCGTTGGCCGCGGCGGCGCGGACGTCGGCAAGCGCCTGCGCTTCGGCCAGCGCGATCTTGCTCTCGGCGGTCTTGGTGCGCCGCGCGACGAAATCTTCCATCTTGGTCTTGGCCTCGGCCGCGATGCGCTCCGCCTCGGCCTTGGCATTGGTGATGATGTCCTCGGCTTCGCGCTCCGCGGAGGCGTGACGGGCCTGGTATTCGGCGAGCAGTTTTGCGGCCTCGTCCTTGAGGCGGCGGGCGTCGTCGAGTTCGGCCTTGATGCGCTCGCTGCGATGATCGAGCGCCTTCAGCACGGTGCGGTGAACGCCGAAATAGGCAAACACGCCCATCAGGATGACGAACGCGACGGCGACCCAGAATTCCGGCTCGGAGAACATCAAATCTATCCCTTCAAGGACGCATCGACGGCGCTGTCGACGGCCTTGCCGTCGGGCATCACGCCGGTGAGCCGCTGCACGATCGCGGCGGCGGCGTCAGCGGCGATGCCGCGGACATTGCTCATGGCCGCTTCCCGGGTCGAGGCAATGGTCTTTTCCGCGTCCGCAAGCTTGACCGAGAGCTGGTCCTCCAGCGTCTTGCGCCGGGCCTCGGATTCCGCATTCAACTTATCTCGGGTCTCGGCACTGATCGCCTGCGCGCGGGAGCGCGCGGCCGCCAGTTCGCTTTCGTAAGCCTTCAGCGCGCTGTCGGATTCGTCCTTCAGCTTCTGTGCCGCGGCGAGGTCACCCTCGATCGCATTCTGCCGCTCGTCGAGCAGGCTGCCGACGCGCGGCAGCGCAATTCGCGAGACGATCAGATAAAGCGCGACAAACGCAATCAGCAACGACACCAGCTGCGAAGCAAAGGTGTCCTTCTGGAACGGCGGAAACGGGGCCTTGTGGCCGCCGTCCGCTTCGGTGTGGGCTGTCGCGCCCTTGGCGTTGCCATGACTTTCAGCCACGGGCTTCTCCTGTTCGGCTGGAGCAGGTCGATGCGGCGACCCTTTCACCGGCCTTGTCTGTAAAGCTTAGAGCGCGAACAGCAGCAGCAGCGCGATCAGCAGCGAGAAGATGCCGAGCGCTTCGGTCACGGCGAAACCGAAAATCAGGTTGCCGAACTGGCCCTGGGCTGCGGACGGATTGCGCACCGCGGCGGCAAGATAGTTGCCGAAGATGATGCCCACGCCTGCGCCCGCGCCACCCATGCCAATGCAGGCAATACCAGCGCCAATGTATTTCGCGGCAATCGGATCCATGAAACGAACTCCTTCTTGAGGTTTGGTGAGATGAGCCGGATCAGTGGCCCGGATGGATAGCATCGTTGAGGTAGATGCAGGTGAGGATGGCGAAGACGTAGGCCTGCAGGAACGCGACCAAGAGTTCGAGCGCGGTCAGCGCGATGGTCAGCCCCAGCGGCAACACGGCGCCGGCCCAGCCGACGAAGCCCAGCGCGCCGAGCATGGCGATGAAGCTCGCGAACACTTTCAGCGCGATGTGGCCCGCCAGCATGTTTGCGAAAAGTCGTACCGAATGCGAAACCGGCTTCAGCAAGAACGATATGACCTCGATTGGCACTACAATCGGCATGACGAAGATCGGCACGCCCGATGGCACGAACAGCTTGAAGAATTTCAGGCCGTTCTTGTAAAGGCCGTAAAACAGCACGATGAAGAACACCAGCAGCGCCAGCGTCACGGTGACGATGAGATGGCTTGAAACCGTGAAGGTGTAGGGAATGATCCCGATCAGGTTCGAGACCGCGATGAACATGAACAGCGAGAACACCAGCGGGAAGAATTTCATGCCTTCCGAGCCGGCGGTGCTCTTGATCATGCCCGCCACGAATTCGTAGCTCAGTTCGGCCATCGACTGAATGCGGCCCGGAACCAGCTGCCGTCCGGCCGTGCCGCCGATCATCAGCAGCGAGATCACCGCCACCGAGAGAAACATGTAGGCCGACGAATTGGTGATCTGGAACTGATGGATAGGATCGGCGGCCATTCGTCTCTCGGTCTATCGGTTTCGCGTTTCTCTCGCGGGTCGTATCGAACGTTCGGTTGCGCTTCGAAATGCCCGCGTCAGAGCCGTTCGGACTGCTTCGCCATCACGCCTGCCGTCCTCATCACATTGATCACGCCGGCGGTAAAGCCAAGCAGCAAGAATACGATGAGGCCCCAGGGCGAAGTCGACAGCAAACGATCGAAACCCCAGCCGAGAGCCGCTCCGGCAAGAACACCCGCAACCAGTTCGGAGGAGAGGCGAAGCCCGATGGCCATGGCGGATGCCTTGGCCTGAGCCGCGTCCTGCTCGCTTCCAGACCGGTCAGTCCCGATTTTTCGGCTGCCCGCAATTTTGGACAACCGTTGATCCAGACTTCCGAGCCTTGCGGAAAGCGCAGCTTCATCGGAGGACGATTTGCCGCGACTTCCATCTGCGCCGTCGTTCGTGTCGCCCGCCATGCTGTGGACCACCCGAAACGATGCCGCGGTTGATGGAAAGGTCGCCCCGTCACCCTCAAAAGCCGCGCGGACCATACTGACGGTAACAGGTCAAGTCAAGATTGTGTCGTAACCAAGTAGGCCATTGATTTGTATCGTCTTATCGCGTTCGAGCGGTAACGTAGACGAGCGAAATCATCGCAGTGCAATAGTTTTAACAGAGCGTCCAGCAAGGCGGGCCGCCGCCTTGCTGGACGATAGTTCGCTATGCGGCGATCGCGGGCCGCTCCGGCTTCAAGAATCTAGAGGCAATGGCCTCCATAATCCGCACGCCAGCGCCGCACACACGCGCCGTTTTGAAGCATCTGACCGGTAGGGCAGGGACAGCCCTGCTGGCCTTCGTTTTGCTGCGAAGCGCGTGGTGCGTAGGGCCCGGTTCCGCCAACAACCGCGACGTCGCGGGGGGATTGGGCGTAGATGGTCGGGACCACCGCACCTTGATAGTTCTCCAGCTCGACCACGCCCCGCGCGCACACGACCTGCGCGTCATAGTCACGCGGATTCATGTCTTGCGGCAGATAGACCCGAAGATTGTTGCCCAGCGCGAGCGCTCCCGGTACCGCGGCGATCTGGACGCGCCCACAGGCGTCGACCATCCTGCCGCGATATCCATTTGGATTGCTCGCGATCGCGTTGGCGCCGATTCGTCCCGGTCCAAACAGACCTGGCGGATCGTTTGACGGTACCGGCTGGGCGAATTGCGCAAGCGCGCCGCTCAACGAGCCGAACGTCATCAGTACAGAAAGGAAAATGGTCTTTGTCATTACAAAGCTCCTGTGATCTGGCGCATCCTGCTTTGATGCGCTGCCTTTGATCGCTCATCGCCGTCGGTTCGACCGTGATGTGGCGCACACTCGAAGGTACGGACGCAGGCTTGATGAATTTTGCCGGCAGTCTTGCGCGTACCAGCCGCGCTGCATCATCAGCTCGTTTTGAAAGACCGGCTATTGCGGCCGATGGCCGTTGGACGACGGGTGTCGAACACCGGCGTTCGCGGCGGAATAATTGCAATGAAATGTGACCCGTAAGCGAATGGTGCGGCGGCGCGGCCGGTGATTCGACCTTGCACCCCGATGATGGGTCTGTTGGGATGACCGCCGTTCGCGATTTTCGAACCCGGAGCCCGCATGCCGCGTCAGGTCGATTATTATTTTTCGCTGCAATCCCCGTGGGCCTATATCGGCCACGCCTTGTTCCGGGAAATCGCAAACACTTACGATCTCAAGGTCAATCACAAGCCGGTGGTGCTGGTCGATCTGTTTTCGGAGACTGGCGGGTTGCCGTTGATGAAGCGCCACCCGGTGCGGCAGCGCTATCGCATGGTCGAGTTGCAGCGCTGGCGCGACAAGCGTGGCTTAACGTTTCATCTGCAGCCGGCGAACTGGCCGTTCAATGCGCGGCTGGTCGATGGCTTCGTGATCGCGGCGGTTGAGGCCGGGCACGATCCGGATCGCTTTCTGCGGCGGGCGTTCGCGGCGGTGTGGGAAGACCAGCTCAATCTCACCGATCCCGCGACGCTGATCGAACTGGCCGATGATGCCGGGCTTCCCGGCAAGCAATTGGTGGAGCGCTCGGGATCGGAAGATATCGGCGCGGCCTACGAGCAGAATCGTCAGGACGCGCTGGCGTCCGATGTGTTCGGCTCGCCGGTCTATGTGCTCGACGGCGAGGTGTTCTGGGGACAGGACCGGATCGAATTACTCGCGGACGCGTTGAAGTCAGGCCGCGCGCCCTATCGCTCACAACCTTAAGGCAAGCCGTATCGGTTTGAGGTGGAGCAAGCCATGATCACAGCGATGTCGCCCAGAAAATTATCCGTGAAGAAATTGTCCGCAGGTGTAGCCGCCGCGCTGATCGTTTGCGCCGGAGCCGTCGGTGCCGCGGCCGCCCAGGCGTTGCCGGAACTCGAGAACGGCCGCTACGCGCTGTCGCCGGTCGCCGATGGCGTGATCCGGCTCGATACCCGCACCGGTGCGGTTTCGACCTGCAACAATTCGGGCAGCGGCTGGGCCTGCTATGCGGTGCCCGACGAGCGCGCCGCACTGGATGCGGAAATCGGCCGGCTGCAGGGCGACAACGAGAAACTGAAAGCGCAACTGGCGGCGCGTGAACCGACGGTGACCGGCAAGATCGATGAACCGTTGCCGAAGACGGATTCGCTGAAGCCTCCGAAAGCCGAAGGCGAACGCAAGATCGAGATCCCGCTGCCGAGCGATCGCGACATGGACCGCGTGATGTCGTTTCTGGAGCAGGCCTGGCGGCGGCTTATCGAAATGGCGCAGCGCGTGCAGAAGGATTTTTCCGGGAAGATTTGAAGCCTTATGACTTCACCCAAACCACCGTCGCGTACGCCGCATTCAAGCGTCACTGCCAATACCATCGCGTCTTCATTGCTCACGGTCCACACCAAAGGCGTCGGCTTTGTCGATCTCACGCGCGAGATCGTGAAATTCGTTGAAGACGCCTCCGCGCAAGAGGGCGCGGTGACGCTGTTCATCCGCCACACCTCGGCATCGCTGACGATTCAGGAAAACGCCGATCCGTCGGTGCTAGACGATCTGATGACGGCGCTGGACCGGCTTGCGCCCGAGAATGCGGGCTGGACCCACGACGCCGAAGGCCCCGACGACATGCCGGCGCATATCAAGACCATGCTGACGGCGGCGTCGCTGCAGATTCCGGTGCTGAAGGGCAAGCTCGCGCTGGGCACCTGGCAGGCGATCTATCTGATCGAGCACCGCAGCCACCCGCATCGGCGGGAGATCGTGCTGCAGTTTGCCGGCAGCACGGCCTAAAACAAAACCGGCCGCGGAGCGATCCGCGGCCGGTTTGTCGTGTCAGTCGAGCAAGCTCGAACAAGTTTACCTGGTAATATCGACGTCCTTGGTTTCCGGCAGGAAGAAGAAGCCGATGACCACGGTGATTGCGGCGAAGATGATCGGATACCAAAGACCCGCGTAGATATCTCCGGTCGAAGCCACGATCGCGAACGCGGTAGCCGGCAACAATCCGCCGAACCAGCCGTTGCCGATGTGATACGGCAGCGACATCGAGGTGTAGCGGATCTTGGTCGGGAACAGCTCGACCAGCATCGCGGCGATCGGCCCGTACACCATGGTGACGAAGATCACCAGAATGAACAGCAGCCCGATCACGGCCGCGACCTGCGGCCTGAAGATGTCGAACGGGTGCGCCATCTTCACGATCTGAGCGTCGCCGGTTTTCGGATAGCCCGCGGCCTGCACCGCCGCGAGAACCTGCGGATTCGAAGCCGCCGCCGCCGTGTAAGGCACGTCCTTGCCGTTGACGACGACCTTCACGCCCGAGCCTGCGGGACCGGAAGTAGTCGAGTACTTGACCGACTGCTGCGCCAGGTAGGCACGGGCGGTGTCGCAAGGTGCTGTGAACACGCGGGTGCCGACCGGGTTAAACAGATCGCCGCAGCCCGCGGGATCGGACACCACGTCGACCTTGACGGTCTCGATGGCCTTTTCCAGCGCCGGGTTGGCGTTGGTCGTGATCATCTTGAAGATCGGGAAGAAGGTCAGCGCCGCGATCAGACAGCCTGCCAGAATGATCGGCTTGCGGCCGATTTTGTCGGACAGCGCGCCGAACACGATGAAGAAGCCGGTGCCCAGCAGCAGCGACCAGGCGATCAGCAAGTTGGCGGTATAGCCATCGACCTTGAGGATCGATTGCATGAAGAACAGCGCGTAGAACTGGCCAGTATACCACACCACGCCCTGGCCCATCACGCCGCCGAGCAGCGCGATCAGCACGATCTTGGCGTTGCTCCAGTCTGCAAAGGCTTCGGTCAGCGGTGCTTTCGAGCCCTTGCCCTCGTCCTTCATCTTCTGGAAGATCGGCGATTCATTCAGGCGCAGCCGGATCCAGACCGATATGCCGAGCAGCACCACCGACACCAGGAATGGAATGCGCCAGCCCCAGGCCAAGAATTCAGGCTCGCCTAAAGCCGAGCGGGTGAACAGGATCACCAGTAGCGACAGGAACAAGCCCAGCGTCGCCGTGGTCTGAATGAACGACGTGTAGTAGCCGCGCTTTCCGTGCGGCGAATGTTCGGCCACATAAGTTGCCGCTCCGCCGTATTCGCCGCCCAGTGCCAGACCCTGCAACAGCCGCAGCGCGATCAGGATGATCGGCGCCGCGATGCCGATGGAGGCAGCGCTCGGCAACAGGCCGACGATGAAGGTCGACAGACCCATGATCAGGATGGTGACGAGAAAGGTGTATTTGCGGCCGACGATGTCGCCGACGCGTCCGAACACGATTGCGCCGAACGGGCGAACCAGGAAGCCGGCGGCAAAGGCGAGCAGTGCGAAAATGTCGCGCGTGGCCTGGTTGAACATCGGCGCCTTGGTGACCGGATCGATGACGCCGAAGAACTGAGCGCCAATGACGCTGGCAAGCGAACCGAACAGGTAAAAATCGTACCATTCGAAAACGGTGCCGAGCGAGGACGCGAGAATGACGAAACGTTCGTCACTCGTCATTCCGCCGGTCCGAACCTCTGTTGCAGCCACTGTGGACATTTTAATTCGCTCCCCGAAATCGTTGATGCAAAGCTCGCCCCCATGCGCCGATCTTTTGCCGGATGGATGCACGGAGCTTCAACTCCAAGGTAACATCGCCGTGAAAGCACTCCCAATAAGACTTTTGGCCCTCTGCACTGTTGTGCACGAAAGGCTCGCTGCGTTCCGGCCGTCGATCGGGTATCCGGGTATCCGGGTGTCCGGAGCGGCTTTGTTGCGCTGCACAATCCGGGCCGATTAACCGCTTTGCCGCGTGGCAGCATTGGGTGCTTGCAACACACCCTTCATTCAGGGGACAATTGTCCGGGACAAACCCGTCTCAATGGCCATCACAAAAAGGTCGCGGGTTTGCCGCAACGCAATCGCAAGAGATAAATGACCCCAGCCGCCGCCAGCACACACCTCGTTATTGCCGATGATCATCCGCTGTTTCGCGACGCGCTGCGACAGGCCGTCGCGAGCGTCGTGGCTTCCGCAAAAATCGACGACGCCGGGTCGTTTGAAGAACTCACCGCGCTGCTGGAACAGGATTCCGACGTCGATCTGATCCTGCTCGATCTGTCGATGCCGGGAATCAGCGGTTTCTCCGGCCTGATTTATCTGCGGGCGCAATATCCGGCGATTCCGATCGTGATCGTGTCCGCCAGCGACGATGTCGGAACAATAAGGCGATCGCTGGATTTCGGCGCCTCCGGATTCATCCCCAAACGGTTCGGGGTCGAGACGCTGCGCGACGCGATTCTGAAAGTCATGGATGGCGATGTCTGGATACCGCCCGACGTCGATCTCGCAGCCGCCGCCGATCCGGACATGACCCGGCTGCGCGACCGGCTGGTGACGCTGACGCCGCAGCAAGTCCGCGTGCTGATGATGCTGTCCGAAGGGCTGCTCAACAAGCAGATCGCCTATGAGCTCGGCGTGTCGGAGGCGACGATCAAGGCGCACGTCTCCGCGATCCTGCAGAAGCTTGGCGTTGAGAGCCGCACGCAGGCGGTGATCGCCGCGGCGAAAATCGCCGGTGGCCAGTGGCGGCCGAGCGTGTGATCCGCAAAGCTTGATCGCGACTATTCCGCGGCCACCACTTGCTGGGCGCGCCATTGACCGAGCAGGGCCCGCAACGAGGCCGGTTTCACCGGCTTGTTGAGCACGGCGATTTTCTCCTGCCGCGCCGCGAGGTGAACATTCGGGCTGCGGTCGGCGGTGATCAGGATCGCCGGAATGTTCTCGCCGAACCGGTGGCGAATATCGCGGATCGCGGCGACGCCGTTGCCGCGGTCGAGATGGTAGTCGACCAATAGCCCGGTGACGCGCTCGCCCGCCGCTTCGATTGCCGCGATCGCGGCTTCCGGATCGGATACCGCGATGACCTTGGCATCCCATGCCGTCAACAGTGTCTTCATGCCATCCCGAATCGCGGGATCATTTTCGATGCAGACGATCAGCGTGCCGCTCATCGGAGCCTTCGACAACGGCGTGGCGCTGGTCACCGCCGAAGTGAAGGTGATCGTTTTCGCGACCGGTACCGTGACCGAGAAAAACGAGCCGCCGCTGACATTGGCGTCGAGCGCGATGCCATGGTTGAGCACGCGCGCGAGGCGCTCCACGATCGATAGTCCCAATCCAAGGCCGCGCGCGATGCGGGCACCCTGTTCGAGCCGGTGAAACTCCTTGAAGATTTCGCCGCGCTTGAGAATGGGGACGCCAACGCCGGTATCGTAGACCCCGATCTGCAGCGCCGTGCCATGGCGGCGGCAGCCGACCAGCACACGGCCGTGCGGCGTATACTTGATCGCGTTGGAAATCAGGTTCTGTAACAGCCGCCGCAGCAGCAGGCGGTCGGATTCCACCGGCAACGACGACGGCACGAATGTCAGCTTCAGTCCCTTAGCGCGGGCGACCGGCGCAAACTCGATCTCCAGCGAGCGCATCAGATCGCCGATCCGGAAGCTGGTGATCGAAGGCTTCATGGCGCCGGCGTCGAGCCGGGAGATGTCCAGCAGCGCGCCCAGGATTTCCTCGATGGCTTCCAGCGAGTCGTCGATGTTTTCGACCAGCCGCGAATCCTCGCCGCCGTTCTGGCGCTCCACCAAACTGGTCACGTAAAGCCGCGCGGCATTCAGCGGCTGCAGAATGTCGTGGCTTGCCGCGGCCAGGAAACGCGTCTTAGAAATGCTGGCGTCCTCCGCCGCACTCTTGGCCAGCGCGAGCTCGGAATTCAGGCGCGTCAGTTCCTCGGTACGGTCGCGCACGCGTTTTTCCAGCGTCGCATTGGCGCGCTCCAGCGCTTCGGCCGCTTCGAAGGAGGGCGTCACATCGGAGAAGGTAATCACCAGTCCGCCGCCGGGCATGCGGTTGGCGCGCACCTCGATTACCATATGGCGGTCGGGAAGACGCTCGAGATAGGGCTCGCCTTCGGTGGTGTAGGCGGTCAGCCGCATGTCCATCAGCGTATCGTTGTCGCCGAAGCCGGACGGGCTGATCGCGCCCAGGAATTCGAGAATTTCGCGAAGCGGGATGCCGATCTGCACCAGATGCGGCGGCAGGCCGAGAATATCGCCGAACTGCCGGTTGGAGCAGATCAGCTGCAAATCCGGATTGAAGACCGCGATGCCCTGCCGCACGTGATTGAGCGCGGTCTGCAGCATCTCGCGATTGAAATGCAGCGCGGCGTGGGAATCGTCCAGCAGTTTCAGCGCGGCCTTGGCGGATACGGTGCGCTTGCGCAGCAACAGCGACATCACGAGGCGCGACGACGCAGCCCCGATCGACGATGCGATCAAATGTTCGGCGTGCTGCAGCAGTTCGAAGTCCGCCGGTGCGGCCGGTTCGAGGCTGACGCGATGACTGGCGGCGAAGGCTTCGAAGGAATCGCGCGCGCGCTCGGGGCCGAGATATTGCGCGACGGTGGAGAGAATGTCCTGCACCGTCACGGTGGTGCGCCAGCGCCGGAACGCCGGCGTCATCGGCGTGAGTTCGGTCGGGACGAAAACTTCGGCCTGCAGCCGTTCGATCGAGGAGGGCTGACGCAGCAGCGACATCACGATGTAGGCCAGGACATTGAGCGACAGGCTCCACAGCACGCCATGCATCAGCGGCGGCAAATCGACGCCGAACAGGGCTTGCGGGCGCAATGCGTCGATGCCGAACGGGCCGTGCTGGAGCAGCAGCAATCCGGCAGTGTTTCCATCCATGAAGCTCGGAAGAAACAGCGTATAGAGCCACACCGCGAAGCCGACCAGCAGGCCGCCGATGGCGCCGCGGGCGGTCGCGCGGCGCCAGATCAACCCGCCAAAAAATGCCGGCGCGAATTGCGCGATGGCGGCGAACGACAACAGGCCGATCGCGGCAAGCTGGGTGTTACCCAGCGCGCGATAGTAAAAATAGGCCATCACCATGATGGCAAAAATCGCGAAACGCCGCACCCTGAGCAGGAAGTCGCCGAAATCCTTGGCCCCGGCGCGTGAGTCCGGACTGCGCTGCAGCACCAGCGGCACCACAATGTCGTTGGAGACCATGATCGACAGCGCCACGCATTCCACGATCACCATGGCGGTCGCCGCCGACAGGCCTCCAATGAATACGCCGACGCTGAGCAAAGGAGAGTTGCCCTCCATCGGCAGCGCCAGCACATACATGTCGCTATCGATGGCGCCGAACGGAAAGGTCACGAGACCCGCGAGCGCGATCGGAATCACGAACACATTGATAGCGACCAGATAAAGCGGAAACAGCCAGCGTGCACGGCTGACTTCGGCATCATTGGTGTTTTCGACCACGCTGACGTGAAATTGCCGCGGCAGCAGCATGATCGCGCAAAATGACAGCAGCGCCATGGTCAGGAAATTGCCGATCGACGGCGCATAATTGATGACCCGGACGGCTTCCGGCGTCTTCATCGCGCGTTCAAACAGTTCGACCGGACCGAACATCCAGAACGTAACGAATGCTCCGGCGGCAATAAAGGCCACCAGTTTGATGATGGATTCGGTCGCGACCGCCAGCATCAGGCCGTGCTGGTGTTCGGTCGCGTCGCTCTGCCGCGTTCCGAACAGCACGGCGAATACCGCCATCGCGAGCGTCACGTCCAGCGCGATATCGCCGATGATCGGAATGTGAGAGAAGGCCTGGTCCTCGCTCAGGATTGTTTCGAGCGACGACGCCACCGCCTTGAGCTGGAGCGCGATGTAGGGCACCGAGCCCACGATCGCGATAAAAGCGACCGTCGCAGCTACCGCCTGGCTCTTGCCGTATCGCGCGCCGATGAAGTCGGCGATCGAGATGATGTTCTGCGATTTTGCCAGCTGGATCACGCGGCGCAACAGCGGCGTGCAGAGCCCGATCATCAGGATCGGGCCGACATAGATCGCCAGAAAATCCGTGCTGGTTCGGGTCGCAAACCCGACCGAACCGAAAAACGTCCAAGACGTGCAATAGATCGCTAGCGACAGCGGATAGATCAACGCGCTGACGCGGCCGCGTTGCAGCAGCGAGATGCGGTCGCCATAGCTGGCGACGAAAAACAGGAACCCGATGTAGCCGAATGCGGCTGCGATCACGCCCCAGTCGTGCAGCATTACGCTTGCTCCCTGCGATTATTCGGCATGCGCTTGCGCAGGCGCACCCGCGGACGACAGCGTCCCTCGGTGGAGTATAGCCGGATTGCACCGGCAAAGCATCGTGGCTCGCCGGGATAAGGTTTAAGGATTTAGAGCGTTAACGGGTCTTATTCGGCCGCCAGCGATTTTGCGCGCAGCGGCAGGTCGATCCGTTCCCAGACCTGAAGCAGGGCCTCGGCCAGCTGATCGATCAGCCCGTCCTCGTGATAGGGCGATGGCGTGATCCGCAACCGTTCCGTGCCCTTGGCCACGGTCGGATAGTTGATCGGCTGGATGTAGATGCCGTGATCTTCCAGCAGCATGTCGCTGGCCTGCTTGCAGAGTTCGGGATCGCCGACGAACACCGGCACGATATGGGTGTCGCTCGACATGACCGGCAGGCCGGCGGCGGTGAGGATCGCCTTGACCCGCGCGGCGCGATCCTGATGGCGCTCACGTTCCCAGGTAGAGGTTTTCAGATGCCGGATCGCAGCGGTCGCCGCCGAGCAGATCGCGGGCGGAAGTGCGGTGGTGAAAATAAAGCCGGGCGCGTAGGAGCGCACCGCATCAATGATATCGGCGCTCGCCGCGATGTAGCCGCCGAGACAGCCGAAGGCCTTGGCCAGCGTGCCTTCCAGAATGTCGATGCGATGCATGACGCCGTCGCGTTCGGCGATGCCGCCGCCGCGCGGGCCGTACATGCCGACCGCGTGCACCTCGTCGACATAGGTCATCGCGCCATAACGTTCGGCGAGATCGCAGATCTTCTGAAGCGGCGCGATGTCGCCGTCCATCGAATACAGACTCTCGCAGGCGATCAGCTTCGGCCGGTCCGGACCCGCGGCGCGCAGCAATTCCTCGAGATGCGCCATGTCGCTGTGACGAAACACCTGCCGTTCGCAACCCGATTGCCGGATGCCCTCGATCATCGAATTGTGGTTGAGCGCGTCCGACAGGATCAGCAGATTCGGAATAAGCTTGCCGATGGTGGCGATGCCGGTCTGGTTGGAGACATAACCCGAGGTGAACAGCAATGAGGCTTGCTTGCCGTGCAGGTCGGCCAGCTCCTGCTCAAGCTGCACCAGCGGATGATGGGTGCCGGCGATATTGCGGGTGCCGCCGGCCCCGGTGCCGACCCTGGTCGCGGTCTCGACCATGGCGCCCACAACCTTCGGATGCTGTCCCATGCCGAGGTAATCGTTGGAGCACCAGATCACGACATTGCGCGGCCCCTTCGGGGAATGCCAGACCGCGTGGGGAAACCGGCCGGCGATGCGCTCGAGATCGGCGAACACGCGATAGCGCCGTTCGTCATGCAGGCGGCTGAGGGCGGTGGTGAAGAACTGGCTGTAATCCATCGCGAAAACCCGAAACGGAACCGGAATTGAGGTGACTATCCGGGTCTTTTTAGAGCGTTTCCAGGTTTGCTGTCGAGGTACAATTCTTCAGAGCGGCCATTCAAGCTGCAAAAAGACGCAAAATCCGGCAAATCACGTGCGTTTCAGACAAATGCCGTGCGACCGGGCACGTACGGCGGCGTCTTGAAGTGGAGCGCCCCGTCAGTCTTCTGAAGCCATCGGGCGCCCTTCCTGGCGTGGATCGCCCGGTCCTGATCACCGTCCAGGATTAACCCGCTCTTTACCACGTTTACGGTAGGTTTTTCATCTCAACGATTTCGAAAGGCTTCATTCACATGGCGTTCGGCGCAAATCAGCAGCTTCGCGAAGACATGTGGGACTATCGGTCGAGGCCTTCGGCCGGCGAAACCGAGAACATACTGCGCTTTACACAGTCCGCGGCGACGGATTACGGCGCAACAGCGCTCGATCTGGTGAATCAGGCTGCCGAAATCTTCAACGGCATGGAAAATCACGCGCGCGAAACGGATGCGCGCTCCCGAGCCTTATGCGCAAGTTTGACCGAGAAACTGCGGCTTGCCGAAAAGCAGCGCGATTCCTCGGAGCGTGCGCGCCGCGAGGTCGTCAACGAGTTCAATTGCAAGCTGCAAGACATAGCGAGAGCGTTGCAGCAGGCTCAATCGCGTATCGTGCAAGCGGAAGAAAAAGCGATAGCCGCCGAGTTTCGCGCGCAAGCGATCGAGGCGAAGCTTCAGAAAGCCAATCGCGACCTTGCTGCCGTTGAGGAAGCCATCCGCACGCGGCTTCTCTGAGCAAGCGAGCGGCAACGCGTCAATTTGAGCGTTCCGCTGCGTCGAAATTCCTGTGGCGGCGCAAAAGCGCCGTAGCAGGGTCGGCCGATTAGGTCGTCCTGAAGCGCAACACGCCATCGGCTTCCTCAGCCGTGAGCCGCCCTTCGTTGAGCATGTAATTGACATGGGCGATCAACTCGCCGGAAGCGAAGCCCATTTGATGTACGTCGAGCGGATACTTATGGAATACGACCGGCACCAGTTCTCTTGATGTTTTCGGCGACTCCCGGCATGCGTCGGCAATCAGTCCGCAACGTTCCTCATGGTGATCGGCCAGCTGCTTGATGCGGGTCTTCAATCCATAAAACGGCACGCCGTGACCGGGCAGCACCAGCACGTCATAAGGCAGCGTGGTGGTGAGACTCGCCAGCGACGCCAGATATTCGCCGAGCGAATTCTGGTCGGGCTCGACCGCCCACACGCTGACGTTAGGCGAAATCTTGCTCAGGACCTGATCGGCCGACAGGAACAGCTTGTCAGCGGCGCAGTACAGCATCACCTGGTCGAGCGCGTGGCCGCCGCCGGTGATGACCTTGAAGCGCCGCGCGCCGATCGAAATCTCGTCGCCATGAGAAATCCGGCGATACGACGCCGGCAGAACCGACACCCGCTTCAAATAATCCTGGCCGCGGCCGAGCAATTTATCGGTCAGGTTTTCGTCCATGCCGTGACGGCGGAAGAACAGCCGTTGCGCGTTCCGGCGCTCTTCGGTGCCGCGGTTCTGGTGATAGACCGATTGCAGATATTCGACCTGCGACATATGAAGCGGACAGTTGAATCGCTCGACGATCCAGCCCGCGAGCCCGACATGATCGGGATGCGAATGGGTCACGATCAGCCGCGTGATGTTGACGTGCGCGAGCGGGCCTTCGAACAGCGTCGTCCATGCCGCGATCGATTCCTCGTTGCCGAATCCGGAATCGATCATCGCCCAGCCGTCGCCGTCGGCGAGCAGATAGATGTTCACATGGTTGAGGCGGAACGGCAGCTTGAGCCGTACCCACAACACGCCCGGCATCACCTCGACGGCCTGATCGGGACCGGGATGATTCTCCCAAGGATACCGCAGGGCCTCGACCGAGGATGGGATGGTTTCGGCTTTCGAATGCATACTTCCGGCATAGCCGGACATTCGGCGAGGCGCTAGCCCAAATTCCGCCGGCCCCGCATGACCAAGCCGGGGATCAGGCAGCCCTTATATTGGCGAGGAAGGCGTGAATTTCGTCGCGCAGAATGTCGGCCTCGCGTCGAAGTGCGCCAGATGCGTCGAGCACCTCGCTGGCGGCGGACCCTGCCTCTGCCGACGCAGCGGAGACGCCGATGATGTTGCTGGAAACTTCGCTGGTGCCGCCCGCGGCGTGCTGAATGTTGCGGGCGATCTCGCGCGTTGCCGCGCCCTGCTGTTCGACCGCGGCGGCAATGGCGGTAGTCACTTCGTTGATCTCGCCGATGGTGTGACCGATATTCCTGATGGCGCCGACCGCGGAGGTGGCGACTTGCTGCATGCTGACGATCTGCTGGCGGATTTCGTCGGTGGCCTTCGCAGTCTGATTGGCGAGGCTTTTTACTTCGGACGCCACCACCGCAAAACCCCGGCCGGCTTCGCCCGCGCGCGCGGCCTCGATGGTAGCGTTGAGCGCCAGCAAATTGGTTTGCGAGGCGATGGTCTGAATCAGATCGACCACGATAGAGATGCGGCTGGCGTTGTCGGCGAGCCCCTGCATGGTGGCGTCGGTCTCGCCGGCTTCGGTGACGGCCTTGCTGGCGATCTGCGCCGAGCTGATGACCTGGCGGCCGATCTCGGAGATCGACGATGACAATTGCTCGGTGCCGGACGATACGGTCTGCACGTTCACCGAGGTTTCCTCGGCGGCGGAGGCCACCGCGTTGACCAGCGCGCTGGAGCGGTCGGCGGTCGCCGACATGCTCTGCGCCGTGGTCTGCATGGAATTGGCCGAGGTCTGCAAGCCCTCCAGCGCCATGCGGACGGTAGCCTCGAAATCGACGATTCTAGCTTCCATGCGCGAGGCGCGCTCGGCCTTGACGACGCGGTCCTTGTCCTGGGTGGCGCCCAGTGCGCGCGCTTCGATCATGCTCTCGCGGAAAATTTCCAGCGAACTCGCCATCACCGCGATCTCGTCGTTCTGGCGGCTGCGATAGACCTCCGTCTCCAGATCGCCATCGGACAAACGCTGCATCGATCGCTGCAGGCTGCGGATCCGGCGCAGGATATTGCGGCCGACATAGAGCCAGACGAACAAGGCCGAGCCGACCAGCGTCAGGCCGCCCAGCGCCAGCATGACCGTCGTCGCCAGCGAAATTTTCTGACGCGCGCGCCAGGTTGAGGCGTCGGTATCGGTCTGCACCCCGTCCACCAGTTGCTTGACGCTGATGCCGAGGCCGACATTGAGCTTGCGGGTCTCGTCGAGAACGAGCTGGCCGTAATCGTTGGCGTCGAGTTCCTTCTGGCGGAGCTTGAACACCCCGCTCTTGCCCTCGCCCAGCGCCAGCAATTTGAGCGCGGCTGTTTTCAGGGCTTTGGTGCCGTTGTTTTGCGGCAGCATGTCGAGGTTGGATTTCACCCGCGCCTGTGTCTCCCGAAATTCCTTCTCGATTGTCTCGAGCGTGTCGCTGCCGTTGGCCGACAGCGCGGCGATCAGATCGGAGGCCATCAGGTTGCTGGAGGAGATGACGTTGCCGAGTTGCTCGACCGTTCGCGCGGCTTCGGTGGCGTCGTCCTGCGAGAGGTTGGCGGATCCGAGGATGGCGTTGATCCTGATTTGCGCATCCATCATCGCCGGATTGGCGGCGGCGACGAAGCCGGCTTGGGCGTTGCGCAGCGCTTGATACAATTTCTCGTGCTGGGCCGCCGCGTCGAGCCGTTCCTTGGCCGCTGCGCCAAGGCTCTTGATGGTGTCGTCGATATTCTTGACGGTTTCATTGAGCGCCGACACCACGTCCTTGTCGGCGCCGAGTTCGATGATCTCGCCGAGTTTTCCGAGCGCGATCTCCTGGGTCTGTTTCATGGTTTTGGTGCGTTCCCGCAGCGCCTCCTCGCCGCGGGACGCCAGCAACGCCGGTCCCTGGCTGGCAAGGCCGGCGCTCTGGGTCGCGAACTGCAGGCTCGCGGCAAGCCTCGGAATGTCCCGCCCGCTCAAATCCACCATCATCTCGCCGAGCTGGCCCAGCACCATGCCGGCGCCGGCGCTGATGACGATGGCCATGCCTGCGATCACGGCAAAGGCGGCAAAAAGACTGCCACGGATGCCCCATCGCAGGCGCCGAAGGCTCAATCGTCCGAATTTGCCCGATGTCGATGGCAACGCCATGAGTACCCCGCGCCCGTTACATTCAAAGGTTGAATCGCGGGCTGCAGTATCGCGTTACCTGGTTAATAAAATCGGGAAAAAGCGTCGGATTTCCCGATTTTCTCGCGGTCAAACAAAAAGGCCGACGCAAGGCCGGCCTTTTCCAATTCTAAAGCGCCGGTCAGACGAAGATCAGTACCTCGCCACGACCGGGCCGCCCAGATTGAAGCGATAGTTCAGCCCGGCCTTGACGGTGTGCTCATCGACGCGGAATGCGCCGAAGGGCACGAAGGCGACCGGAGCGATAAACGCGCTGCGGCCAAAATCGTAATACTGGTATTCGAGCTTGGCCGAGAAGTTTTGCGCGAACATGTATTCCACGCCGGCGCCGACGGTGTAACCGTCGCGGCGATTGTTGGCGAACGCAAAAGCGATCGGAGCGCCGCCGAAGGTCAACGTCTCCCGGTTGTCGGAATAGGCGTAGCCGCCCTTGGCGTACAGCAGTGCCGGACCCCAGGCGAAGCCGACGCGGCCCGTTACCGAGCCCAGCGCACGGCGGTCGTTGGTGTAGACGAATCCGCCGGGGAAGACGATGCCGCTATTGGTGCCGCCGAGCCAGCTATACTGGCCTTCGACACCGACCACAAAATTCTGACCGAACTGGTAATCGGCGCCGACCTGCACGCCGCCGAGCAATTGTCCATTGTGATTGTTGCCGGTGACGATGCCGTTGAGCGCCTCGTTGCTGCTGACGCCGCCACCGACATGACCGCCGATGTAAAACCCGGTCCAGTTGTAGATTGGCGCGGCATAGGCCGGGGCCTGACCATAAGGGCGAGTCCCGAGATCGGCGGCATGTGCCGGCGCAGTCGCAGCGAAGGCGAGCACAGCGGCCGTGACGGACAGGAATTTCATTGACTTGATCTCCGCAATAACCGGAGCAGCAATCGTTGCCCCGCCGGCAACGACCTCAACAGCATTTGAATAAAATGCTGTTCACAACGGGCCTCCGGGGCGATCATGCGCAGGCGCAACAGCTTGCTGTGCTTAACGGAGTCCTAATCGGGATTTTGTTTCAGGCGCGGCGAAAACAAAAAAGGCCGGCGCGAGGCCGGCCTTTTCTATTTTCAGAAGCTCAGCCTAAGCGGAGATCAATACTTCGCGACGACCGGGCCACCGCCCCAGTTGATGCGGTAGTTGATGCCGGCCTTCACGGTGTGCTCGTCGTTGTGGAACGAACCGAACGCGACCAGCGGAGCCGGGGTCACGAACGCGCTGTTGCCGAAGTTGTAGTACTGATATTCGATCTTGCCCGACCAGCTCGGGGCGAACATGTATTCGAGACCGCCGCCGACGGTCCAGCCGTCCTTGTGGCTGTGGTCGAAGGTGAACGCCACCGGCGCGCCGGCGAAGACCAGCGTGTCGTTGGTGTCCGCCCAGGCATAGCCGCCCTTCACGTACAGCAACCCCGGACCCCAGGTGTAGCCGATGCGGCCAGTCGCCGAACCGATGGCGCGCTGGTTGTTGTTGTAGATGAAGCCGGCACCCGCGCCGGTAAAGGCGACGGCGTTGTTGTTGTTGCCGAGCCAGCTGTACTGGCCTTCGACACCGAGCACCCAGTTCGGTGCGAACTGATAGTCAGCGCCGCCCTGCACGCCGCCGAGGAAGCGGCCGTCGTTGCCGTTGTTGGCGAGGCCGGCGAAATTGTTGTCGCCCGCGAACGCGCCGCCGATGTGACCGCCGATGTAGAAGCCGGTCCAGTTGTAGATCGGCGCAGCGTAAGCCGGCGCCTTGGTGTAGGTGCGGGCGCCGAGATCGGCTGCAAGTGCTGGCACGGTCGCGCCGAGAGCGATGAGGGCCACAGTACCGAGTAGAAACTTTTTCATTCGTTGGTTCTCCAGAACAGTCATTTAATTTTTCAAGATTAGCCGCATGTCGGCGTCGTCCATGGCACGCAGTTAGACCGCTTTGGCGTAAAATACTGTCACCGATAGGTCACAGCGAACGAGTTCCGCCCGATTCAAATAGTGTCCATTTTTATGTACTTAATTAAGCCTTAATGAATTCTAAATGCGGCCTTAATATTTTTGCGCGGCGCTTACGTCGATACCGCGCACGCGCGAAACGCCTTTGTTAGATCACTTGGGACGCAGAATTATTTTGCCTGCTCATGCTGAGAGAGCGCGGTCAGGAATGACCCGCGCTTGATTTTCTTCGACGAGTTTGTGCAGAAGTTTTCCGCGCGTCGGAAAAGCGGCGGCGCGAGGCGGCTGCTAATTTTCGGGCGGAGGGCCGATAACAATTGGCGTATCTGGACCGGACGGATTTCCACCCGGATCAGGCGCCGCGGCATCGGCGGCATTGTACCATGGGTTGGCGAGGCACTCGTTGTCCGTGCCCGACGCGGAGGCCTGGCATTGCTGGAAACTGGTGAACGTACAGTAGCTCCAGCCGGGATAGTCGGAGCCCTGGATGCAGAACTGGCTGCCGGCCGCCTTGGCCGGAGCGACATCCGCCATCCCGCATCCACCAACGGCAAGCATCGCCAAAAGGACTTTGCGCATCGTAGCTATTTCTTTTTCTGAAGCGCGTCGCGGTCCTTGATCAGCTGCTCTAATTCTTCCGTCTGCTGGCTGATCCTTTCAGCGGTCCGCTCTTCATTCTGTCCACCGGCTGCAGCAGCCGCCTGTTCAACCAGCTGACGAATATTGTCGCGAAGAATAGCGATCCGATCTTCGAGTTCGGGAAGTGAAAGCGACGTGCTCATGATATTTCTTTCGTGGGATGTGCGATGATTTCCGGCGCCCGATATCGACTGTAGCCTGCGCAAAAGGCGCGTGAAAGCCGTTCTCCCAAGCGCGCGAGGCGGTTCGGCGAAAAGCTCCGATTTTGTGATGAAAACTGGTGCTGCCAGACAGGATTGAACTGTCGACCTCTCCATTACCAATGGAGTGCTCTACCACTGAGCTACGGCAGCATGCGCCAGACACAGGATTCGGCCAAAAAGGCCTCCGCAGGGCGGGCCGATCCTTGCCACAAGGCCAAAGCCCGCGCAAGCGCGGGGTAGGCCGCGCGGCCCCATAAAGGCTGCCCGTCAGCGCGGAGCCGCCGCGGCCTCCTTCAATTGGGCCAGTTGCGGGCCGATCCGGTTCCCCATCTCGTCGGCGAGCGCCTGCAACGCCTTGATCGGCCTGATCATCACCTCGAATTCGATCATTTCGCCTGATGCGTCGAACTTGATGAGATCGATGCCCTTGAGCTGCCATTTTCCGATATTGGCACTAAATTCGAGGGCGGCATCATGGGAGCCGGCGACGAATTCGCGGTGATAGCGAAAATTCTCGAAAATCTGCACCACGGTGGTCAGCACCAGCAGGGCCGCGGTGCGCCCCGGAATCGGCGATTGCACGAACGGCGAGCGAAACACCATATCTTCGGCGAGCAGCGGGACCAGCAGGTCCTGATTGCCGGTGGCGACGAACGCGTGCCATCCGGCCAGGGTCTGTTGTGGTAATGGCGCCAGTGAATGATTTTCGCCCATCAAGAGTGTCTCCGGATCGTGTACGATGGTGAACGATGAACGATGAGCCGGACAAACGCGAGGGCAAAAATCCAAAGCTCGATCCAAGACAGGAGCGGTTGAAGCAGGCCTTGCGCGAAAATCTCAAGCGGCGAAAATCGCAGGCCAAAGGCCGCGGCGGGATGACGACCCCACCTCGTAATGATGACGATGTGTCGCCACATGACGACGACGAAAAACCCCCGCATGAGTAATAGCGTGAACGCAAAATGGGCATAGATACCGCGAGCGGAATTCGAACGGGCGTGCCGGCCGCGGCGTTTCCACGCCACGAGCAGACCTTTCCCGAACTGACGGCGCCGGAGATCGCGCGCATGCGCCGGTTCGGCGAAGTGCGCCGCTATTCCGACGGCGATTTGCTGTTCGAGACCGGCAAGCCCGGTCCGGGTATGTTCGTCATCCTCTCCGGCCACGTCGCCATCACCCAGCGCGACGGCCTCGGCCATATCACGCCGGTGATCGATCAGGGCCCGGGGCAGTTCATGGCCGAACTCGGCCAGCTCTCGGGACGCATCGCGCTGGTCGACGGCACCGCGGAAGGCGACGTCGAAACCCTGCTGATCCCGCCGGAGCGTTTGCGCGCACTGCTGGTCGCGGAAGCCGATCTCGGCGAGCGCATCATGCGCGCGCTGATCCTGCGCCGGGTGAGCCTGATCCAGGGCGGCGCCGGCGGCCCGGTGCTGATCGGCTCACCCAGTTCGCGCGACGTGATCCGCCTGCAGGGATTTCTTACCCGCAACGGCTATCCGCACCATCTGCTGGACCCGGCTTCCGACAAGGACGCCGCCGATCTGGTGGCGCGCTACACGCCGTCGCCGCAGGATCTGCCGCTGGTGGTCACTCCCGATGGCACGGTGCTGCGCAACCCGACGGAATCCGAAGTTGCTCGCGCGATGGGGATGCTCCGGGCGCTAGCCAAGGACAAGGTCTACGATGTCGCCATTGTCGGCAGCGGTCCCGCCGGTCTGTCGACCGCGGTGTATGCGGCATCCGAGGGGCTTGCCGTCGCGGTGTGCGATGCCCGCGCGTTCGGAGGACAGGCCGGCGCCAGCGCGCGCATCGAAAATTACCTCGGCTTTCCGACCGGAATTTCCGGGCTGGCGCTGACGGCGCGCGCCTACAATCAGGCGCAAAAATTTGGCGCCGACATCATGATCCCGGTTTCGGTGCTGTCGCTCGATTGTTCGCGCGACGACGGCGCGTTCGGCCTGAAACTCGATGATGGCGAGGTGTTGCGCGCACGCTCGATCGTGGTTGCGAGCGGCGCGCGTTACCGCCGCCCTGAGATCGAAAATCTCGCCGATTTCGAAGGCCGCGGCGTCTGGTATTGGGCGTCGCCGATCGAGGCGCGGCTATGCACCGAGCAGGAAATCGTCCTGGTCGGCGGCGGCAATTCCGCCGGCCAAGCCGCGGTGTTTCTGGCGGGCCACGCCCGCAAGGTTCACATGGTGATCCGCGGCGGCGGCCTCGGCGCCAGCATGTCGCGCTATCTGATCGAGCGCATCGAGGCCACGCCGAATATCGAACTCGTTTTTAATACCGAGGTAGTCGGGCTCGAAGGCGCGGAAGACGCTTCACTCGAACGCGTGCGCCTGCGCAGCCGGCTGTCCGCTGAAGAGAGCATCATGGACATCCGCAATCTGTTCCTGTTCGTCGGCGCCGATCCCGCCACCGGCTGGCTCGATGGCTGCGGCGTGATGGTCGATCGCGGAGGTTTTGTGGTAACCGGCGAGCAGTGCAAGAGAAGCGGGCAACTGGCCTCGGCGCTGGAAACCTCAGTGCCGGGTGTGTTCGCGGTCGGTGACGTCTTGCGCGCCCTCGCCGATCGCGTCGGCGGCGCGATCGGCGAGGGCGCGCAAGTGGTGGCGGCGCTGCACGGCTTTCTCGGCGATACCGCGCGGCCGGCGCTTTGAGCAAGAGGTGAGAGATGGCAAAGGGCTGCACCCACATCAGTGGTATCCGTGACGTCACGCCGAGCGCGCTCGGTTGCGAGGAATGCCTGGAGAGCGGCAGCGTGTGGCTGCATTTGCGGATCTGCCGGAGTTGCGGCCACGTCGGCTGCTGCGACGATTCACCCAACAAGCACGCGACCAAACATTTCCACGCGACACAGCATCCGATCATCGAAGGCTACGATCCGCCGGAAGGTTGGGGCTGGTGCTACGTCGATGAAGTGCTGTTCGACCTGTCGAAGCGCAAGACGCCGCACAACGGTCCGATCCCGCGCTACTACTGAACTGAGCTTTCGACCAAAAAGGAAATCGGATGCAATCCGTGATGAGAATCTGCCGCGCCGTTACCGTTGCCGCGCTGATGGCCCTGTCCATCATCGTGCTGCATCCGGTCGAAGCCTTCGCGCAGGCGCCGCAAAGCAAATTCGCCGAGGTCAACGGGGTAAAACTTCATTACCTGATCGCCGGCAAGGGCGATCCGATCCTGCTGCTGCATGGCTACGCCGAGACCAGCCGCATGTGGCTGCCGCTGATCGCGAAGCTTGCCGCCAATCACACCGTGATTGCGCCGGACCTGCGCGGCTTCGGGCAATCTGCCGCGCCTGCGGATGGCTACACCAAGGCCGCGATGGCGCAGGACATCCATGCGTTGATGGTCAAGCTCGGCTATCCCAAGGTGCGCCTTGTCGGTCACGACATCGGGCTGATGGTGGCCTATGCCTACGCCGCGCAATATCCGGGCGAAGTCGATCGCATTGTGCTGATGGACGCCTTCCTGCCCGGCGTCGGCGACTGGAAGAACGTGTGGCTGTTGCGCGATCTCTGGCATTTCCATTTCTACGGCAAGACGCCGCTGGCGCTGGTGACGGGACGCGAGCGCGTCTATCTCGAACATTTCTGGAACGATTTCGCCGCCGATCCGAAAAAATCCCTGTCGGAGGCCGATCGAAAATTCTATTCCAACGAGTATGCGAAGCCCGGTCACATGGCCGCCGGGATGGAAGTCTTCCGCGCGTTCGAGAAGGATGCCGCGGATTTTGCCGGCTTTGCCAAGACCAAATTGCCGATGCCAATGCTTGTTCTTTCAGGCGAGAAAGCCGGCGGCAATTTCCTGATCGAGCAAGGGAGACTTGTCGATGACAATGTCGAAGGCGTTATCGTCAAGGGTTCGGGACATTGGTTGATGGAAGAAGCGCCGGACCAGGTCATTCCAAAGCTGGTTGAGTTTCTTAACCGCTAGAAGTTGCTCGTTGGCACGCTTTGTCTGGCGAATCGCATGACGCGAATTTTTGAAAATGACTCGGCAAAACAGCGGACAAAATCTCTTTACAACGGAAGCGCTTAAGACGCATGCCTGCCGATCGCACGATTCGACTTATGCGCTTGCGGCCGAATGGCGGCAGGCAACGGCAAAACCGTGGCGGGAGACCGGGGCTTTTCGGCCTGATCTCTATAAGGCTCAAGTACTTATACGCCATCCGCGCTCACTTGAGCGGCTTGCGACGGCGTTGCGACGAACCGAAGGCAAAATGGTGGCGGCTGTTTTTCGGCTTCCAACGCATGCGGCCGCATCCGGTTTTTTCCGCGGCGGCAGGATGGCAAGCACGAAGTCCGCGGGTCGGCGGCCGCCATGAAATTGCGGAAAATATTCCGCACAGATGCCGCGCGCCGGTAACCTTTCGTTGGGCCTGCGCATAAATTGAACGATGTGCCCGAGATGGCGGCAGGGCCGGCAGCATGATCACTCTGTGAATAGCAATTCCCCGCGGGGCGTCGTAGCATTCGAGCGGTTCTAAAAGGGGGAGTGCATCATGATCTTGGGGTTGAGCCTTTCGACATTCGTGCTTGTGCACGTGATCATCAGCCTGATCGGGATTGCCGCGGGCTTCGTCGTCATGTTCGGAATGCTGGGCTCCAACCGGCTGCCGGGCTGGACCGCGATATTCCTGTTGTTGACGATTTTGACCAGCGCCACAGGTTTTCTGATTCCGCCTCTAGTGTCCGAGAAGCTGCTGCCGTCGCACGTGATCGGCGCGCTCTCGCTGGTGCTGCTGGCGATTGCGTGTTTTGCGCTGTACGGCCAGAAACTTTCCGGTTCGTGGCGCTGGGTCTATGTGCTGACCGCGCTGATCTCGCTTTATCTCAACACGTTCGTCCTCGTCATCCAGAGCTTCCTTAAAGTGGGTCCGTTGCATGCGCTGGCGCCGAGCGTGCCGCCCAGCGAGCCGCCGTTCGCCATCGTCCAGGGCATCGTGCTGGTGTTCTTCATCATTGTGATCATCGGCGCGATCAGGCGGTTTCGGCCGATGCCGCAGTTTGCCTGATCACAATACTTTGTCATTCCGGGGCGCGCGAAGCGCGAGCCCGGAATCCATAACCACCATGGGAGTGTATGGATTCCGGGTTCGCGCCGAAGAGGCGCGCCCCGGAATGACGGAATAAACAGAGGAGAGCTTCAACATGCCGACGATCAAGACCAAAGACGGCGTCGAGATTTTTTACAAGGACTGGGGCAGCGGGCAGCCGATCGTTTTCAGCCACGGCTGGCCGCTGTCGGCGGACGACTGGGATCCGCAGATGCTCTTCTTCCTGAGCAAAGGCTTTCGCGTGATCGCCCATGACCGGCGCGGTCACGGCCGCTCCAGCCAGACCGGGGATGGCCATGACATGGATCATTACGCCGACGACCTGGCTGATCTGACGGCGCATCTCGATCTGAAAAAAGCGGTGCATGTCGGCCACTCCACCGGCGGCGGCGAGGTCGCGCATTATCTGGGGCGTCACGGCGAAAGCCGCGTCGCCAAGGCGGTGTTGATCAGCGCGGTGCCGCCGATCATGGTGAAGACCGCCAACAATCCCGGCGGCCTGCCGAAGGAGGTGTTCGATGGGCTGCAGGCGCAACTCGCCGCCAACCGTACGCAGTTCTATCGCGATCTGCCGTCGGGGCCGTTCTACGGTTTTAATCGGCCGGGCGCGAAAGCCTCCGAAGCCATCATTCAGAATTGGTGGCGGCAGGGCATGATGGGCGGCGCCAAGGCGCATTACGATGGCATTGTCGCGTTCTCGCAGACCGACTTCACCGAAGACCTCAAGAAGATCTCAGTGCCGGTTCTGGTGATGCACGGCGACGACGACCAGATCGTGCCCTACGCCGATGCAGGGCCGCTGACCGCCAAGCTGGTGAAGAACGGCACCTTGAAAACCTACAAGGGTTTTCCGCACGGCATGATCACGACGGAAGCCGATACGATCAACGCCGATCTCCTGGCCTTCATCAAAAGCTGATGAAAGTCATTTTGTTCGGCCGATCAATTCGTCATTCCGGGGCGCACGCGCCCTTGCGCGAGCGAACCCGGAATCCAGAGCCGTGGCTAAGCGTCTGGATTCCGGGTCCACGCGAAGACGCGTGTCCCGGAATGACGGGGTTCACCGATCTGCTCACCTTCATCGAGGGATAGAATGAAAGTCATCCTGTTCGGCGCAACCGGAATGGTCGGGCAGGGCGTGCTGCGCGAATGCCTGCTCGACGCGAGCGTGGAACGCGTGCTCGCGGTCGGGCGCAGTCCGACCGGACAAACGCATCCCAAGCTGCACGAACTCCGCCACGATAATTTCGTCGACTTCTCCGCGATCGAATCCCAACTCGCGGGCTACGACGCCTGCTTCTTCTGCCTCGGCGTCTCGTCGATCGGCATGGACGAAGCGCGTTACCGCCATCTGACCTACGACATCACGCTTGCCGCGGCGACGACGCTGGCAAGACTCAATCCCGGCATGGTGTTCACCTATGTCACCGGGCGCGGCACCGACTCTACCGAGCAGGGCAAGCTGATGTGGGCGCGGGTCAAGGGCAAGACCGAGAACGATCTGCTCAAGCTGCCGTTCAAGGCGGCCTACATGTTCCGACCCGCGGCGATTCAGCCGCTGCACGGTGTCAGGTCGAAGACCGCATGGGTTCACGCCACCTATCTCGCGACCGCGCCATTATGGTCGCTGCTGAACCGCTTCGCACCGGCCTACGCGACCACGACCGAGAAGGTCGGCCGCGCCATGATCAAGGTCGCGCGGGACGGGTATGCGAAGCCGGTGCTGGAGAGTGAGGATATCAACACGGTTTAGGCCGTCATTCCGGGGCGCTCATTCAGCACAGCTGAATGAGCGAACCCGGAATCCAGACATACAGCGCGATGACGTTGGATTCCGGGTCTGCGCGCAAGCGCGCGCATCCCGGAATGACGGCTAATGGGTCTAGGCCGTGAACACATCTACCGGACGAATTGGCTTGCCAGAGGTCCGCTATGTACCGAAATTCCGCATGGCGTCGGAACGACGCGATGTGCCAAAGGCAGACGCTTTGGAAAAAGAAGGAAGCTGCCAACCACTCGCACTATCCAGCTTATGACCGCCGACGTGATGACGAAGTCGAGCGCATAGCGATCCAAGCGACACCATCATGCAAAAGGGCGCCCGCGACAACGCCAGCGCCCTTCAGCACAAGGCTCCCAGCCGTTAGCTAAAACGTCGTCGATCCCGAAATTTCAACCTCCCAGCCGCCTTGCGGCCTGCCCCACGGAGCTTCTTTGTTCGTGGAGAGACTCACTGCGGTCACGCCGCTGAAGGCGGGGCTGCCGTACACGAACCACTTCTCGTTGCCATGACCGCCTGGCGTCGGTGAACCGCAGTAAACGTGGTAGTCCTTCTTCCCCACCACTTGGCTGCCCGACAGGAACGTGGCGTGGACTATGATCCACATCGGTCGCCACGGCCGACCATTGCTGGCCTTGATGGTGACACGGCCGTTGTCATTCAGCCAGAAATCGACAAACTGATTCCTGTCGTCATTGAAGAAGGCGTGGATGCCGCTCGTATCGGCCGCATGTGCCCGCAGCGGCATAGCGGCCGCTGTCAGGCTGAACACAAAGGCGGCGAGAAGAAATTTCCGAAGGAAGTCCATCGTCAGTCCCTTTCTGGTTCGGAGCAAAGACGCTCCAGTTGCACTCCCAGAAAAGGTATGAACAATGGACTTCTATCTCATATTTCAGCTGAATTCCTGAGCCGTTGGGTTAGGTGTGTCCATTCGACCAAGAAGCAGCGGCTTCGGCCCATGGCTGCAGCACGAGGGCGACGCCGGTAGCCACGATTATTATCCATGCGATCCGCCGCCGAAGCTTTTCGAGTTTGTTCATGATGGCCTCATTCTTTGAGTTGATGCGGGTGAAAATGTGCCGATAGTAGCTCGCGTTCTGAGGAGTCTTGCCGAACTCAGTGTTGGCGGGATCCTTCGCCTGTTCCAAAGCCAGCGATGCGGCATAGGCAGGGGCGTTCGACGCTCGCAGAATTTTTTTCTTCTGATCGCCAACAAAACCATAGAGGCAATGACGGGTGTCTTCATCCGGTTTGACAGCGGTGATCATGTTGATGCTTACGGCATTTTTGATGAACGGACCGATGGTGCTCTTGCTGAGTTCGGTATGCTCTGAGACGGCCTGCAGGAGAAGGTCGTGGGGAACGACAGGTCCGTACTTCCGCACAAGGTACATAAGAGCGCAGCCGACCTCACGCGTGACCGGAGACACTTCGATGTTGTATTCACTCTCCCAAAAGGCGTCGACGATCATCGGAACGCTCAACCGAGGGGTGATTTCCTCGTCGGAAAACTTCTCAAAAGGGCAACTCATGATTTCCTCCGGTATTGATCAATGAAGGGCCCAGCCAACGTAGATATAAGTCCGTTGTTCGATATTCTCGAGGAAGGCTGTAAATTTTGGATCGATGGGAATTTTGAATCGAAATAAGCGTTCGAACTAAAATCTAAATTTTTCCCATAATATCAATTGTTTAAATAGCACGTAGGGCGGATTAGTGAAGATCCGCCGATTCCGATGTTGCCAAGAGGGCGGATTACGCTGCGCTAATCCGCCCTACAGGCTGCCGGCTCGTTTCTTCCCAACAGCCGCCTCACCCATCCTTCAGCAGCTTCCACGGCTCGACCGCGAGCGCCTTTGCAATCCGGGCGACAATATCGATCGACACGCCGCGCTGCGCGCGCTCGATCGAACTGACATAAGTCCGCTCGACGCCGCTTTCGTGCGCGAGCGCTTCTTGGCTCAGGCCATGCTCAGCTCGCAGCGTGCGCATGTTCCTGGCCAGAACGTCCCGCAGCGGTCCCTTCTGTGCCCGTTTCACAGACGTAATCATGCCGATCGACGAGGGTAAAGGCGACTGCTTTTAAGATACATTCAGACGAGACATCTTCGTCGCACACGGCATGCCGCAAGATATCATCGATTTTATGGAGTCGGCGGAAGGCGTCCGGTTTGTCGCGGCGTTTCGCAGGATCACTGATCCGAAGATGAGGCGAGCCATCGCGCGGCTGGCCAACCGGATCGCTGGCGACATGCAATCCGAAGCGTCGGCCGACGTGCTGCTCTCAAAGAGCCGGTCGAGCAGGCGGGTAACACGCAGTTCGTAGGACGGTGAGGCTGACGGCTCACACAACTCGTCGTCCCCGCCTTCGCGGGGACGACGGGCTACGATAACTCTTCGTTAGGAGTTGGGTTTATCATGGAATTGATTCGGGTCTTGGCGACAACGAACCGTTGGTCGATCTCAATTCCAAAGGACGTCTATAATGGGCCGGCTTCGACCTCGTTTCAAAAGCCATGAGCAGAGCAGAACAAAGCGCTCTCCGGCCGATCTGTACGACGCCGCCTTGCGCCACTTTTTGTCCAAACGAGTTGGACCGGCCGAAGACCGCGCTCGGCAGGCACTGACGCTCGATCCGAAGCACGCGGATTCGCTCCATCTTCTTGGTCTGGTCCACTGGCAGACCAACAGGCTGGATTTGGCCGTCGATCTGATCGCCTCGGCCATCAGATGCAATCCGGACAATCACGAATACTTCCTGAATCTCGGGGAGCTGCTTCGAGAGCAGAACAAGCTGGATGAGGCCAGGAAAAGCTTCGACATCGCGATCAAGCTGGCGCCAGATCGGGCCGCGGCTTGGATCAAATTAGGAAACCTGCTGCGAATACAGCGTCGAACCGATGAAGTGCTGCTGACCTATGAGCATGCTTTTACGCTCGATCCCAACAATGCGGAGGCATCGGCTCTGAGCGGCGGCGTCTTGCTCGAATTAGGCCGGTATGAGGAGGCGCTCGCCAAGTGCGATGTTTCGCTGGCCATTTCCCCGGATCAGGCTGAAGCTCTCTGTGTCAAAGGCGATTGCCTGCACAATCTCGGCAGGACCGCGGAGGCAGCGGCAAGCTATCGGCGGGCATCCGAGTTGGAGCCGGACCGTGTGTCGGTCTGGCGGTTGCTTGGAAAAGTGCTTGAGCAACTCGGGGATCGTGACGGCGCGATCAAGGCCTTGCGCCGGGCGCGTGAAATTGATCCTTCCGATCCGTTCGGCGCCAGCGTCGAACTGATGCGGCTCGGCGCTGACGAAGTGTCCGAAATGCCGCCTGCCTATGTGCGTCTGCTGTTCGATCAGTATGCGGCGACATTCGACAGCGCTCTGGTGCAGAGTCTTGGATATCGCGGACCCCAGGTGTTGTTTGAGGCGGTGCGGTCCGCATGCCTCGCGCATCGGAAGCCGGCCCATTTCAAACACGCGATCGATCTCGGTTGCGGTACGGGCCTCGCGGCGGTCGCCTTTGCAAAAATGGTCGATCAATTCACCGGCATCGACCTTTCGCCGGCAATGATCGAAAGGGCACGCGCCACGGGTCTTTATGCCGAGCTTAAAGTGACCGATATGCTGGAGGGTCTGCGGTCGACGCCTGACTCCGGTGTAGAGCTCGTCCTCGCCGCCGACGCGATGGTCTATGTCGCCGATCTCTTTCCGGTTCTGAAGGAAGCGAGCCGTGTTCTGGCTTCCGGCGGCCTTTTGGCTTTCACCCTGGAAAGGCACGACGGCGACGGTTTTATTATGGGCGAGGGCAGGCGCTACGCTCATAGCGCTTGTTATGTGCGCGCGTCCCTCGAGGCAGCCGGTCTTGTGGTGTTACAGCTTGAACAGCAACCGATCCGCACCGAGAGAGGCGTGCCCGTGCCAGGCCTTGGGATCGTTGCGCAGAAACCGTGATTGTTCGCCACGGCCGTCAAAATTCCTGGCGCCGCTCCGCTTTGGGTCAAACGCTACACGCTGTTT